>Ga0247780_1000922_pt1 | contig 22073 bp, 11 predicted proteins | sample UWRJL079202R5_FD_179927 | JGI IMG/M metagenome (GOLD analysis project Ga0247780, IMG submission 179927) | Plant litter microbial communities from Arlington Agricultural Research Station in Wisconsin, United States - UWRJ-L079-202R-5 | ecosystem: Environmental > Terrestrial > Plant litter >... | reverse complement strand
CCCGTCTAGGAGTGCTAGCTTAACAAGCCGTCTTCGGAACGCCCCTTACCTGTTGGCGTCCTGCCATACGTTCTGTCTTAACCCGCGCCAGTCCTCTCGAGGCCTGTGTCGGGTGCAGGTCGTAATATAAAGTTACAAAGCGTTAACTTAATTAAAGGCTTTAGCTACTTTAAGGTAGATTTTAGCTGCGTTAAAGGTAAGATACGTCGCTTTAAGGCTTATTCTCGCTGTATAAGTATAGTAAAGGTCAGTTATACGTAGGAGGGCTTAATTAAAGCCCTTCTCATTAATAATTAACAGCCTTAACGTTTCTTAGTTAAGGTAGGCTGTAAGAACCACTAGAATTACGATTATAAAGATTAGTAAATAAGTAATAAGTTTACAGACGCTTACATTACCTTAATTAAAGAGTATATCAATTACCTTATTATAAGGACTTAAAAACTGGTTATAAAGCTTTAAAAAGCGTTTTTAGGTATTATTCTTTCTTAGCGTAAACTATAAACTTATTACTAACCTTCCTATTATAATTAGGTATTATCTTCACTTAACGCTAATTATAAAACTGCTGTTACTGATTACAAAAGAAGGAGATAGCTAGTTATAATCTATTCTTTATAACTATAAAGCTGCTTAACGAGAAGAATATTCCTTATAAAGTTAAGTAAGTGGTGGTTTTAAACGATAATAATAAGCTGAGGAAATTAGAAGGTCTGTTCTAAATTACAGACTGGTGTAAGAAGTAATAGCGACAATACTACTAAGTTTAGCTATATAATAACACTTATAAAACAAATAATAAAAACTTAATATTCTTCTAAATCGTCACCTTTAACCATTTTAAAATAGTGTTCTTTTACGCCTTTAACCTTATAAATAACAAGTGATAAGAGGGATTTAATTAATTAATAAAGTAAGTTAACATTATAAGGGAAGAGATTAAAGTACTATTACCACTTATTATTATTATTAATTATAATATTATAATAAAAGGCGCTGTTATTAATGTTTATCCTCTTACTAAGCCTTAAGTCTATATATTTCACTTTAATATAAACATTATAAAGAATATTAAGTTAACGTAGAATAAGGAAACTACAGCTTATATTACTACCTTACTTAATATTAATTAGCTTTTAAGTTAAGCTAAGGAGGAGAGTAATCTAGATTAAACTTACATAAAGAGTGTTAAAGATTATACTAACATACAGGCTGATAATTACCTTACCTTAACGCTAAAGGCTGTTAAATACTTAATAACTGGCCTTTATAAGCTTTAAGAGACTGTTATCTATACTTTTACCTTTAAGGACTTTAACATTATATAGGAGAAGCTTAAAACTTACTTTTATTAATAAACGGTAATTATATTATATTTTAAGGATAATTAGATACTTTTAATTAAAGAGTAGGTTACCTGTTATTATAATAAATACCTTAACTTCAGCTAAAGGATTACGTTACTAGTAGAGTTTATTAATTAATACCTTAAGTCCTTTATTATTATTAAAAGTAGCTTTATTTAAAAGTATATGCTTTAATTAATAATAATAGTTAACATTATAAAGGAGAATATTAAGGAGGTAATAAAGGTAAAAAAGGGGTACTTACAGTTCGACTTTTTGGGTAAAGATTAATTTAAAAAAGCACCTTATAACGTCTCCTTAAAAGTATTAAGTCTTATTTAGAATTAGTACAGGATTATACTTAACACTTTACTAACTTAAACTAATCTAAACCCTACACCTTTTAAAGACTGTATTAAAAGCTTTATAAAACAGTACAGTATCTCCTACAGTTATAACCTTTACCTTTATTATAAAGATAAGAAGCTATCCTTAGTTAAAGAAGACTTTTATCCTTTCTAATAGTTAGTTAAAGGTCTTTTTAACGAAAATCACTATTTACAGTATTAAGAGTTTAACTAAGTTATAAACCTTAAGGGTAGACTATAGGGTTTTAATGCCTTCACCAGTAACCCTAACGCCTTAAGGCTTACAGAACCGCTTCTATAAGGTATTACGACCTGCACCCGACACAGGCCTTGAGAGGACTGGCGCGGGTTAAGACAGAACGTATGGCAGGACGCTAACAGGTAGGGGGCGTTCCGAAGACGGCTTGTTAAGCTAGCACTCCTAGACAGGGGGTTTAATATCACTGTAAGTCGTTATTATTATAATACACAGAGGTGAGTCTGAACAGTAAGACATAAATGAATAATTGAATACTAGCGTGAGGAACCAGAGTCCCTCACAGTAGTTATGGGCATAATTATAACTATTTATACTAACTAGCCAGAGGTACCTTATACCTTACTTAGTGGCTTATTACTTAGTAAGGAACTAAGTAACCTGTTACAGAGCACTCCCTGCTTAAAGGTTTCTCAGATGCTTAATAGGTAAGCACTCCTACTAAAACTAAGCAGTTACTAGTTAGTCGTAAGGGCTTCGGGTTTTTACACCCTTAGCCCAGTACGCAGTATTATATGTACTGTCCTCCTGCACTATTCCTTACGTAAGGGATTCGTCAGGCCACTCCGGCCCAAGTGGCGGCCTACAGGGTCGTCACACAATTCCCCCTCTTTAACGTTCTTTTTCCATAAAGAACCTTAATAAAAGCGTTCCTTCTTTCTTAACGTAACTATACCTGCTAACCGTATGTAAAAGCGCATTTTAAAGAACAGCACCTCTCGTCGTCGTAACCTTATAGACTTTACTTTAACTTTTAGATTATAAATGTCACCTTATAGTCGTTATTCTTTAAAATCGCTTTCCTACCTTATTACAGTATAATTAGACAGTTACTCTAAATATTTATTAATAGGAGCTTTATCTTTATGTGACGTGTTTAGTCACAGTAACGCTTTCCTTTAACGGCTCCTTTTTAAGAAGCATTATCTTAACGTAGAGTATAACGCTGTTACGTAGAACTTAGAGTTAAAAACTTAAGAGCTCTGTAAAACTGTTACTTAACTTAAACAGATTAAAACCTAGCATTATCGTATAGAGGAGCGAGCTTTTTTTACATTTAATCGGGAGGTAAAGATCCTTCGTTTCCAGGAACAGGAGAAGGCCTGTCTGGCTGCTCCTCCTAAGGCTAGCGAGTCCTTTAACTAGGGAGGCTTTTTAATAGGAACACCTGTTAGTTCTTTTTCCAGGGGATTGTTACGGCTAACAACCTCTTCTTAACTTAGTTTATAGCTTCTTTCCTCTTACAGTTCTGTGGTGTAACGATAGTGTGTTTGTTTCTTTTTACTAACTTTCTTTTTAACAGTGTTAATGGAGCTCTAAGGGCTTTAGGGGCCTAGCCTCTTTATTAGGTTTAAGGTCCTTATAACCTTAGTTAAGGTTCTAATAAATATCCTTCTATACCTATTAAGGAGTTTCCTGCCACTTTTTAAGTTCTAAGTCCCACAGTAATCTTACTCTTTAATATGGTAATTTAAATATTAGATCTTATCTTATTTTTAGTTTTTATTATTAATTTTAGTTAATTTGGATTTTTTCAGTGGAACTCTGTAATCAGGTTTAGGTATTTAAGATTTTTAATTAGCTCCTATAAGTTACTCTTAAGGCTATAGCTTAGCTATTTAACAAGATATTTAAACGTGTTCTTTCCCTTTTATAAATCCATAACTTCCTTAACGTTATACTTATCTTTATTAGTGTTAATCTTAATCTTCTTTTTTAAAGGAACTCCTTTTAAGGCAGGTTTTAAAAGTGAGATATGAAAAACCTTAATCCACACCTTTATGCTAATAGGTAGGTCTAGTTTGTAATTAGAGGTAGCGACCTTTTTCTTAATTTAGAACAGTCTGTATCTTTTAAAGTTAAGCTTCTTACTAGGTTATTTTAAATACAGGTTTTGTGAAAAAAGGTAGACGTAGTCCCCTTTTTAAAGAGTCGGTCCCTTAACTTATTTACCATTATAATAAAGTCCTTTCTTAAATACTGGTTACTTAATTTAATATTTATTAGTAAACTTCTTTATTCGTTTACGTGTAAACTTAAGTTTAGCTTATAAGTGGTCGTATAGTTCTTACATTCAGTCTGCATAAATTACGGCTTAGGGGGCGTTAATAGGCGGGCCTTAACAGAGCTTAAGCTCCTTACTGTAATTAGTAAAGAATAGTAATATACCTGTTAACTTAACTAATGTTATATTATAAGCTATCTGTGCTATTAGTAATAACTTAAGTTAATTATCTTATTTAAAATTAACATATACTTAAAGATATATTATAAGTATTTAATTAACTTACTTTATTTAGCTGTCCGTTTATAGGTAGAAAGCTATTAAAAGTTTACTTTTTACACTTATTCTCTACATTAATCCTTATTAAAACTTTAACATAATCAGTTTATCTTAATTTATAATAATATTATCTAGTTAAAGGTATTATAAAACTACCTTTTTCTTAAAGACGTAAGTAAGTTACTTTACTATTATGTCCTTTAAGGTTAGCAGAAAGTAAGCCCACTTTATTAATCTGTTAACCATTATAAGGATCTGGTTATAAGTGACTCCTGTAGCAGGGTCCCTAGACTTTAAGATCCCAGTAACAAAGTTAAGTGAGATAGAACTCTATAACGCCTGTAGTACAAGGAATGGTTTAAAAAGTTTATAAGGCTTATACCGCTAATTTTACTTATAATGGCAGACGTTACAGTTATTAACTACTTCCTTAACCAGTTTCTTTATTTCTGGGAAGATATACGTTTATTAAGCCTGTGTAAGAGTTTTAGCTCAGCTTATATATTCTTTAAGTTAAGACTTATAAACCTGCTAAACGTACTTCTTTCGTTTATTTAAGTTATAAATGTATAGTTTTTCTTAATACTAAAGCCTTACTCTTAGTTTAAATACGCCGTTTACACCTTTTAATAACAGTTTTAACTAATAACTAGTTTTATTATAGTTTAGATGTTTTAGGTACTCTTTACTACAGTCTTACCTGTACCCTAAGAAGTCTTCTAAAGGGCACTTATACTTGCAGGTTCCTTCCACTAGCCTTTTTACTTAAAAGTCCTATTATTACTAATAGATGTTATACTCTGTTTATAAGTTTATATAGACGTTAATAGTTTATTCTAACATTTAGTTATCTAATACTTATAATGTATACTTTAATATGCCGTTTTTAACTTTGTTAAATATAATAACAGGGATTAGGACCGGATTAGCATCCTTATAGTCTTATCTCCAGTTAAGAGTGTTAGTTTATCTGTTATCTTTTCCCTTAATATAATGAATCTAGAAGTGGAACAGGGTTATTAACTCTGCCTATTATACTTACCGTAAGTTAAACTCCTTCGTTAAGAAGTACTAGAGGTTATTATAATCTGAAAAGACCTAAACTAGTTCTTCTATACCGCTTAGATATAATACCTACTTAGTAAAACATTAGATAATCATTATTAATTCCTTATTATAGATTAAATATTATAAGGCCGGGCTGTAAATTCCTTTTAATAAAAAGGTAATTAAGTAGTGTTTTTTATCGTCCTGGACTTAATTAAGTTCTCTACTAATTACAAACTCTAAGGAGTTTATCTTAACTTAAAAGGGTTTTAAGAAATCGGGGAGGGTTAGGACTGGAGCTGTAATAAAAACGTGCTTAAGGTCCTTAAACACCTTTTACTGTTTATTAGTCTATTTAAACGGTTTACCTTTTCCTGTAAGCTTATATAGTAACTTTACAATTTTTGTAAAATACCTGATAAAATAGCGATAAAAGTTTGTAAAGCTAATAAAGGCTTATAACTCTTTTTAATTCTTTAAAGTAGGCTAATCCCTAATTACCTCTGTCTTCTCCAGCTGTATTTTAAGCCTTCTAAGGGTTACTTTAAACCCTAAATAGTTCAGTTCTTAAACGTAAAAGTGGCTCTTTTCTAGGTTTACTATTAGCTTTGCCTTTTTAAAAGCTGTTAAAACCTGTCGTATATGCTTTTAATATTCTTCTAAAGTTTCAGAATAAATTAAAATATCGTTTAAATACATAAAGATAAACTTCTTAAGGAAGGGGTGGAGAATACTGTTAATAAGGCCTTAGAAAGTTATAAGGGCGTTTATTAATCCTATTAATATAATACAGTACTAGTAATACCCGTTATAAGTTTAAAAAGCCATTTTATACTTATCCTTTTCCTTTACTTTAATATAGTTAAACCCTATAGGGAAATTAAGGCTAGAGAACTAATTTACTTTAATAATCTATTCTTACATTTTCATAATAAGTAGTAATAGGTAACGATTTTTAATTATATCCTTATTTAACGTTTAATAATCTATAACTATATATAGCTTACTATCTCCCTTCTTTAAGACGAACAGTATTAGGTACCCTGTTAGGGACTGGGACTTTATAATAAACCCATTCTTCAGATTCTTATTAACGTACTCCCTTAAGGCCTTAGCCTGTTAGGGGTTTAGATAATAGGGCTAGAAATTATAAAGCTTTACTCCTAGCTTTAACTTAATTTTATAATCCTACAGTTTATAATCTGGTAATTATGGTATCTTTTTTTAAAACAGGGTAAATTTCCTATATTCTATAAGTACCTTATATAAGTTAACTTCTTCACTTATTTATAGATCAGCTTCTAACTTCTTTCTACCTTTTAAATTATTATTTAAATAATGCGGTAAACCTTCTAATCCTTTAACTATCTTAGTAAACCTAACCTAAACCGTATTTAGTTTTAAGGGTTTAGCGTGTTTTTAAATGTTTCGTACATCTCTAAAACGGTTTAATATCTTTTTTCCTTTCTTTAAACAGTAATTATAGCTGGGGGACTTACTAAAGGTAAGGTAGCTACTCCTCTAGTTAATTATAAGGTTATACTTTTCTAGCTAAGGTAAACTTAAGATTATATTATAGCCTGTAACTAATATAACGTTAAAATCCACTTATTATTTATCCCTGTCTACTTTAATTAAAAGTGGTAAATAGTAAGTAACTTTACTGTTATTATATTAATATAGGCCTCCTTCTCTATTTTATATGGAAATAGCCTCTTTATACTCTTCGTTAGGGAGTTTCTTTTAGTTAACTAATAAGGGGTGTATTAGGTTAGAAACACTCCCATTATTAATCACTACTTTTACCCTAAATGGCCTCCCTCTTCCGTTTATTATATTAATACTAACAGAATAATACTTATACTTTTTTAACATTTAAGTTATAATAATCATCTATCTTTAAGGTTTTATCTAGCCTAACCTTTAAGTGCCTCTCCTTCTTCTTAAGGTTTTTACTAATTAGTAAATTACTAGTTTCCAGCCCTTTTAAAGGGCCTGTACCCTTTTCTTAATTCCTTCTGGAAAAATAGGTAACTTTAATAAACCTGGTGATTAACCTTTCTTAAGTTTTCACACCTTAATATCTAATTGACTTTAAATGGTATAATATTCTTAAAGTCTTTAATAAGTTAATAATACGCTTTATAGGCTTAAATTATAATAATATCTTTTTACTTTTAAATCTATTAGTAGTCTTCCTGTTTCTACTATTCTCTAACTTTTCCGTTAAGGTGTAGCAAACACATTACGACTGGGTAATTATTAAGTACCCCTCCTCGCTAACACATAGTAAGAGCCTAATTAATTACGGTAACTTTCCACTTATTATTAAATTCTCTTATTAGGGAGTAAGAAACCTAGTAATGGGCCGGTTTTAACTTTACCCTTATAACAGCGTAGTCCCGTCTTTATGTGCTTAGGAAGTGGTTATAAAGGGCCTTAAGTTTATAATGCCGGTTAAAAGTATAATTATTATATATGTAATTAATCCACAGTATATCCTTATAGTTAAGGTGGTTGATGTTAACTGCTAGTGCTGCAGTTATGGAATATGGAACGGGGGAAGTAGTGCTTTATTTTTTCTTTTCTTCCACTTACCTCTATATACGTTATTTCTCCTAAACCTCTTCCCAGAACTCAGGTAGTAATAACCTAGCTTATTCTTCCACGAAGTGGTCTTCTTTAATAAGGCGGTGTTTAAGCTAATTTATAAAGTAAACCTTATTACAGAGTTACAGCCTAACTTCCACTACTTTATCTTTTAATATCACAGTAAGGCCTTTAACTTACAGGTCTTTTATTTCGTCTACTAGCTCTTAGTGTTTCTCCTCTAGCTCCTAGACCCTCTGTTAATGTGCTTACTTTATACCTTCTTAGGGAACCTTTAAAATACCAGTCTAAGGCACACTAACTTTAATACGGGGCAGCCACCTAAGCTGTCCCTTTTTTAGGGAGGTGAGGGTGCTAATCTATTTAGTGTGCTTAAAGTGCTTAAGAGTCTCAGGAGGTATTATTAAGAAGAATTTCTGTTTCTTTAATTTAATTCTCTTAGTTTATTCTTTTTCACCTTCTAGGGCTTGCTTTACCATTTAGGTGGCCTGGAGGGCTAGTTCTTCAACTCCTTCTACCATCCTAATAAGGTCTAAATTAGGGTCCTTCTTAGACTTCCTTAATTCCTAAGCTTACAGGGTAAGGTTTTTAAGGCCTGTAACAGCTAACTGGAATATCTTTTCTTAGAGTCGGTCTTCTGTAACTTACACCTTTAGCAGTTTTAAGTTTCCACCTTAAAGTCGGTCTTCTGTAACCTACACCTCTGTAGCTGACTCTTTTAAGGCACCCTTAAGAACTGGATACACCACGTTCTGGGGTTCTTCCTCTTTATCTTCCTTATCTCTTAAGTTACACTTATTTATCTAAGTGTAATCTTCTTTATTACCTGCCATCTTAATATAGACGTCTTTTAAATTAAACTTAACGTGTTTTCCTCCTTTTAAAACAGGTTTCTAACTAATTTACTTTAGCGACGGGTATTACTATACCATATATCTTTTCTTATTACAGTTAAAGCATTAAACCTGTAACAGGTCTTTAGGTTACTTTTACTGCTGTTATCGTTACAGCTTATCACGGTTAGGTTAGTTCTAACAGTTTACTATACCAATATCTATTAGCCCGGGGTGGTAGCCTGTCACAGTTAACTAGTTCCCCTTTTTTAGTTTGTTTAACTGGTAAGGGGTCCGTTCCTTTTAAAAGTTCTTTTAATAATAGTGATTATAATACTGGTTATCAGCTTTAATAGTTATCTTAACTAGTTTTTAAAGGTGGTTTAGCTAATCCTCTTAGTAAAGGTCCCTAGTGACGTGTTCCTTTAAACCACTCCAAAACAGTATTATTAAGGCCTTTTAGCCAAGCTTAGTCTTTATTACTTCTAATTTAAAGCGCGTGGAGAACTTAAGGATTAAGGACGTCTGCCTTAGGGTTATAAGGTGTTATTCAGCCCACCTGGGGGCGTCTAGTTCTTTAAACTTAATTTAGAGTTAATTAATAAAAACGTTAAAGTTATTAAAAAGAGCCTAAGTCTTAAGGGCTTCCTTTTATACTTTATTTATAGAGAGGTTATTAATTATCTTTATATAGGGTTTATACTAGCAAGCAGCTACTTTATCTAGTAAGGCTTTAGTAAACCTAACCTTTCCTTCTTCCTTAAAAAACTGCTTATCGTAATAGGTGATATAACTTTAAAGTTAGGTTATTTAGGACTTTAACTGTATAAAGTCTCCCTTAAAGCGTAAGGGTAAAGGGAGTTTCACTTGTTTCTTTTATAAGCCCCTAAGGTCGTTATTCTCTAGCTTAATAACATTAAGTCAGGCTTAAAATTTCTTAATAAGATTAATGTAACTTTTAATGTCTTTAGGGAAGGTTTTATTAAGCTCTTTAACCAGTCCCTACTAATTAAGGTTCAGGTCTTTAAAGTGTGTAGCTAACTTATTAATAATAGGGAGCTGAGGTTAAGCTTATACTTCCTTAATCTCCTTACCTTTTCTAAAGGTTAATATATTAATGGGAGAGAGGTGGTGTCTAGGAATTTAATAAATAACGTTTAGAACTGAGACGTTAATATTATATTACAACTTACACTTAACACAGGCTTTAAAAGGACTAGTGTGGGTTAAGATAGAATATATAGTAGGACGTTAACAGGTAAGGGGTGTTCTAAAGACGGCTTATTAAGCTAACACTCCTAGACGGGAGGTTTAATGTCACTATAGGTCGTTATCACTATAATACATAAAGGTAAGTCTGAACAGTAAGACATAAATAAATAATTAAATATTAGCGTGAGGAACTAGAGTCCCTCACAGTAGTTATAGGCACAACCATAACTATCTATACTAACTAGCTAGAGGTACCTTATACCTTACTTAGTGGCTTATTACTTAGTGAGGAACTAAGCAACCTGTTACAGAGCACTCCCTACTCAGAGGTTTCTCAGATGCTCAGTAAGTGAGCACTCCTACCAAAACTAAGCAGTTGCTGGTTGGTTGTAGGGGCTTTGGGTCTTTGCACCCTTAGCCCAGTGTGCAGTACTGTGCGTACTGTCCTCCTACACTGTTCCTTACGCGGGGGATTCGTCAGGCCGCTCCGGCCCAAGTGGCGGCCTGCAGGGTCGTCACATAAGGTAGTTAAGAGGTTATACTACCCACCTAGCTCCCTACACCGCTTAGCTAAACTGGTAATATTATCGTTATTATTAACTAAAGTGCTTAAGGCTCTAGGTAAGGCTTAGGGGTATTAAAAGGTAGAAATAAAGGTAATATAAGAGCTAAGGGCAGTATAAGGATTACAGGCTGTCAGTCTAGCCTAGACCTAAACATTTAGCGTGAGCCCTCACAGTAAGAAGGTATACAGCTTAACAGGGCTCCGGAGACAGTTCTGGGCGGTACAAGCAGTACTCTAACGTCAAGTAACCCTAGCAGAGGTGGTAAAAGTGCCTGTAAAGGTAGGGGCAGTTTTATAACGGCATCTAGAAGCCATACGGCATTAACAACATCAGGAATAACGAAGAAGACACAAGTTATATAAGCCTCCACACTAGCCTTTACGCAAGCCACACAGTTATAAGCCACACAGTTGTAAGTAACGGAGGTAATTATGGGCCAATTAGAGGCTGAGGAAGGCGCTTAGTTAGCACTGTAGATAGTGGTGATAGTAGTCAATTGTAATTTTATTGCAGAAATGGAAGAATTAGCCCTGTTTTGCTGTGTGAGCGTTGTTTGCGTGCGTTGTAATTGATGGGGTTGAACGCGGTCGCATTCTGGCAGCTGGCACGTATTGGAGGGGGGTGGGTGTAATCGCAGGGTTAGGGTTATATATGTGCGTTTGGTGGGGTCATAGTACAAGTGAGACAAGAGCCATAGTACGGGGATGCGTCCTCAAAATATAAAGACACCCAACTCGAAGTCCTACTTTACGCAACATAACGCACTGCTAGGTGGTGAACAAGGGGGTAAGTTCAGGGGAATATAACTCCTTCAAGTGGTGAGAGAGTAGAGAGATTGATAATTAACTGACAGGGGTCAAAGGCCAGGAAAATGATTGCTAATTCTGAAAACTACCACATTAGCTAACTTTGATTCCGAAGCTATGTTGCATGCCTGTAAATTGCCAAGATGGTATCCAAAAACGGCAATATTGGTCTCTGGAGAACTGAAGGCAAACACCATTGCCGAACTGTTAGTTGACGTTGAGGGAATCGACAGAGTTGGGATTTGCACATGTGTGGAACATCGAGGTTCTACATGCACGAAGTCGCGCTTCCATCACCTTCTTCGAAGTTGTTAGGACCTGATTGGTGAAGTCTACAAACCAAGGCGTCTTTTCCTATTTCTAGCAAGCTCAACACTGCCAAGCCAACGCTCGCCGTTACACCAAAACGGCACGTGATGTTGTGTTTCTTATCAGATCAGGCAGCCATCACAAGGATGCGGGGGCTCGCGTCGCAGCTGCGCAATTTCCCGACTCACTCAGTCCAGCCGCCTATGCAAAGGCAGATCCCCCCAATTGCAGCAACCGGGCCCCCGGCGTCGATGCGTCGTGCTGCGATCTTCTCTAAACTGCGTCTTCATCTGCATGATAGTCGCATCGGAAAATGAGGGGCCACGAGTCGACCGGTTCGCCGGTGGAAGGGAAGCCGCGTCTTGCGCCGACGCCGATGGAGGAGATTTGGGTCGAGGCGGCAAGAGCGTTTGAGGAAATTTGCGGCGAGTCGCTACAACGCGGCGACGTGAAGGGATTCGACGACGTGCGGAAAAAGATTGAAGGCGCAAGCAAGCCCTCCTTCGGCAACGACGCGGAGCAGGAGGGAAAATGGGAAAAGGCAAAGAGTGCCGGGCTCGCTTCTCTCAAGTACCTCAAACTGCTTGTTGGGGCTGCCTCGCATGCATCTTCGTTGGTAAGAGTGGTTTTGTGAGATTTCGCACAGTCTCTCGGGAGTTGCTGACAACACAACTGCGCGTCTAGATCCCCATCCCTGGATCGGTTGCCACCATCACTAGCAGTGCACTGTGCTTCGTGTTTGACATCCCCGAGGCGATCAAGGGCTACGAAGACGCAATCGACGAGGTTTTCAGCCAGGTGTCCTCAACGCTGTCTCAATTCCAGATATACACGTCCATGGAGCATGTGGACGCTGCACTTGTCCGGCAGAGCCACCTCGTGATGGTCAGCTTCGTCAAGATTTGCGCTCACGTCGTGAAGTACCGCCAAGGCCGAAAGCGTGAGCGCTTGCTGCAGCGCGTCAAATCCATCTTCGACGACGATTCGGGCCTCGGGGCTGAGATGGTCGAGTTCAAGCGGGTCCTGCAGCAGCAGCGTGACGTCGAGGGGACCATCACCCTCGCAGTAGTGGTTGGGACACGGCACGACTTAGCGATCATGCTGGAACAGTTTGTCGTTTTCGGCAAGACAACCGAGGAGACGAACCAAATCGTGTCTGAAACTCAAAAAGGAGTCCAGGCCCTCCGGGACGACGCAGACCGCATCAAGACGCTGATCAAGATCCGCGACACCCTCGACGTACCTGCAACGGTTCGACTCGACACCGCAACCACCCAAACTTGCGACAATATCTACACAAAGTGTCTCGACGGCACAGGCTCCTGGGTCTGGACGCACACCGCATTCACCGGATGGATAACACCATCTACCAAGGGCAAAGAAACACCCCCGAATATCCTCATCCTCTCTGGCCCTCCGTCCTCGGGCAAGACCTCGGTCAGTGCCCTTATCACGAAGCGCCTCGAGGAGCAAAAGGGCCGAACATTCGTTGCTCACTACTTCTTCCCCGCAAGCAGCAAGAAGTCGGACGATGCATCGATGCCGCTGGCTCTCAAGTACATGGCCTTCCAGATTGCACGAGTCGACGCCACGGTGCAAAAGGCTCTCGGCAAGGCATGCGATGCTGGAGCAGGCACTTTCCGCCGGTTATCGACCCAAGAAACGCTGGATACGCTATGGGATGAGCTGAAAATCGGAGCGTCGGGATCAGGAGCAACGTATTATCTTGTTTTTGACGGGCTGGAGAATCTGCCGGCAAAGCAGGTCGACATGTTGCTGAAGTTTGTGTTTGGCCCGAAGCTCACTGGGGAGTCGGCCGCGCGGGTGCGTGTTTTGCTGGGCGGAACAGATGACCAGTTTGACGCCGATACTAGGCAGAGCATCGTGGAGAGTAGGTCTGCTCTGCGAATCCGCATGCAGGAGTTTAACGGCCCAGACATGCGGCTTGTGATCGATGATGCACTCGCCAAGCGGGGGATGTTGCAAAACACCAAGCCTGGCTCAGACCAGGATCGAGCAAGAGCCGAGATTCTCAACAAGCTTCCGCTCAATGTCGGAGGGAGCTATTCACGACTGCAATTTGGCCTTGACGATGTCATCCGCTTGCTGAGCACGCGCACTGCTTTCCGGGAGCTGGACCGCATACTTGATCAATCCTCAAGCAGCCACGAGACGGCCATCAAGAACTTACAGCGGTCGCTGACGGCCGACGAGGTGGGGGAACTGAATGAGTTGCTTAAGTGGGTGCTCTTTGGTAGCCAGCCGATGCGCCTGGAAACCCTTGAGGTGGCCATGGTAAGATAAATTCCCCGCTAAATTGCCCTGCCTCTGTCTCAAGACTTTCTGACTCCCCTGTTACCGCGATAGTTCCTGTACTCCGGCACAGAGTCTCTTGTGTCGCTGCAGTACATCATTGAGAACAAATACTCTGCCGTTTTAAAACTGGAGGATGGCTATGTCTACGGAAAAGACGGCGTCCAGGAGTATCTGGAGACCACCTTAAAGGGTAGCAGGTCGGGCAAGCCAGCACAGCAGGGCGCCGGTGCCAGCAGCAGCCGTCCAACAATCAGCATGACTATCACGATCAACAATGTCGACCAAGAAGTTTGTGGGCACTTTCTTTGGGACCTTGCGCACAAAGCCATTCGCGATAAGTTCAAGTTCGACTTTGATACAGCGTCGAACGCGGCCCTCCACAGCGGGGTTAGCCAGGCCGTGATTTCCGTCGACGAGTTTGAAGCGCACCGCACCATTGTCGACCGCGCATTCACGTACCTGCTGCACGAACAACCCAAGGATGAAGGCACAAACAACATCGGGGTCTACTTTGCATGCTGGCTGCCGCATCACCTAGCACGTCTGCGCCAGCTGGAGTTCGATGACGAGGAGGACAGCAGGGGGCTGACGCCAAGCAAGCAGTCCGAGATCGGGCAGAACTTGTACAGGATCTTCAGCGATGACAAGGTGTTTGTGCGCCACAAGGAACGTTTCGAGGTGGCATATTGGACGATCGCGGAGATGGAGTCCCTGCAGGAGTGGCTGATGGACTCAGCCGTCCTGCGGCGGGTAGACAGGAATTGGCGGCGGAAGGTACAGCAGGCCGTTAGCCCCACAAGAGGGGTGTTGCTGGAGTTTGTCAAGACCATCATCAGGGGCCTTCTTAGGGAGAGGACCTGGGACGTCAGCAACGCGTACGATTGGATTGAGGAGTTCATGGGTCTCGTGAGTTGCTTGTGGCTGTGGTTGTCAGTGGATTACTAACGTGGAGAACAGGAACAGAAAAAGTTCAAACAGCCATTGGAGAAGCCCCGAGATGGTGCTTTGAACGGGGATAACGATGCAGATGGCTCGGGCAGTGAGGGTAGCTCGGCATCGTCATCTGCCAATCCTCGAACCGAGTATGATTGGAAGCCAGTCAGTGACTGGTGCCAGGGATTCCTCAGTCTTTCAGACTCGGAACTCGACTCGCTCTGGTACGAGCGGTTTGCCGAGCTTTCATACCAGAAGGGTCTCGGTGATATGGCCTTAGAACTCTATCAGCGCGCCCTCGCACAGCCAAACCCAAGTTGGATGTGCCACACCGGCTTGGCAACACTTCATTCCGGCCAGGACCGGGTTCGAGATGCCATACCCCAAGTGGAGTTGGCGCTGGAGAAAGCTGAGCGTGAGGACGCTACACCACCTGCCGCTCCGAAGGATATCGTAGAGCTACAGCTACAGCTGGCAGAGTATACCTACGGGCTCCAGGACTTCCAGAGGGCCGCAGATCTTTACTGGACTGCCAGCAAAAGCGAGGACCGTCAGCAGGCAACAGAAGGGTCAATAGGCCATTTCAAAGCAAGCCTTTACTCCCCTGATACAAACGCGTCGCGGGATTACCTCAGGAGCATCTTTCTTCAAGGGGAACATGAGAAGGGCGCTTTGATGATGGGTCTGGTTGCACTGGACCCAGAGCATGACAGCCTGGTGCCTAAGATGTTTGCCGTGAGCAGGCGCGACACGGACCTTCTCAAGGGGGTTGTGCGCGCAATGGAGACAGCCACGGCGGACGCGACCCGTTTGGCATCACAAGTCTGCGACACAATAGCTGGGAACGACGTTCGATTCATCGAAGCGACAATAGCGGGCGGTCTGCTCTTCGACCGCGGCATCGCAGCGTACCGGTACAAGGTGCCCCCTGAGGGCACCGAGCCGGTGAGTGCGGCCCTTCGGCTATGGAGCGAGAGTTGCGAGAAGCTCTCCCGTTCGGGCGGCCGTAATGCCTGGATTGTCCGGCAGGGCGCCGCCACGGCACTGGCCCAGCACTATTTCCAGACCATGGTGGATGGCAACCATCTGGATCATATCGGCGCCCTCCAGAAGTTGGCCGAAGCAGACAATTCTGATTATGACGATGCCCCTGGGTTTCTGGCTGCCATGCACGCTATTCACGGCGCCAAGCAGGCCGCCAGGGAAACCCTCACACCGCGTGTGGAGCGGGCGTTGCAAATCCTCTCCGACGACATCTTGGACAACGACTTCAGCGGATACTCTCTGCTCTTGAAGTCTCTCGGCCAGTATCAAGACCTCCAAGGTGCAGCTGTGGCCCTTTCTCTGCTCAGTCATCCCGACCTCGTCACCGACGCCTTCATATTTGACATCAATGACATGCCCAACGTCGAAGGGGTCTCTGGCGACCAGCTTCTCAGCAAGATCGGCGAGTTGGCGAAAGAAGTCATCCGCAATAGTATCGACCAGTTCCCGGACCCTTCCCAGCAATCCCGTCGAATCGAGGCTGCAAAATCCCACGTCGACTCTCTGTTGGCTTCGTGTCCCGGGAGAAACGACACCCAGACGGAGCCCACGGACCCGGACCTTACCACCCGCCATCTTCTGCTTTCTTCCCTCCACAGCCGTGTGATGCCATTGTATGAAACGCACGTCCCGGAGGTACAGCCAGGGAATTTCCGCTCTTGGATATGGACTTGCGATGGTCGCACCCCAGACGGAAAGAAATGCGACAAGGTGTTGGATTTCGCGTGCGAATTCTACCATTGCACCTACTGTTCCAACCGAGACTTCTGCCGCGAGTGCTTGGTGCGTCTGCGTGAGCTTCCACACCCTGATGACGAGGCTGTGGATATCATGGCGTGTGATCCGAAGCATCGATGGTTGCGGATGCCACCGCATGGGACAGCTTCGTACGTTGGGCCTAGGGCTAAGTGGGTACCTGTGCCGAAAGAGGTTAGGCCTCTTCAGGCCGACGGACAGGTTTTGGAGGTGTGTTATGACGAAGACGGAGACAGGATTTCTGTGGCGGAATGGAAGGAGTCTGTGGCGAAGGAGTGGGGATTGTCTGTTGAGGGTGCTGGAGTGAGGCAGGCCTCCCCAGATGTTAATGGGCAAGCAGACGCGGAGACAGCGGAGGGAGTTAGAGGAGAGTGAGAGAAGTCTTTGACAATCAAACAGTGAATGGAAAGTTTTCATTCCCAGTGTATCCAATTTATTATTCGTATTACTGAAGTAGCTAAAAGGCAATGTCCTTTTCACTTCGTCTTCTTTCAACCGTGTCCTGGGTCAACATGGTCTCTGCGGCAGTCTGTCTAAGGCTGCACACCATTAGGGCCCAAAATATCATAGTCCAACCTCAATGAGCTGACCATAGTTCTTGCATGACTGAAACCAAAGATGTCTTGCGCCGCAAGCTTCCCCAACCACTTCTTGCTCGTGGTGTTGTAGCACAAATCCGCCACAGCATCCAAATACACGGCAAACTGCGCCCAGATGTTGTATGGGTTGTTCGTCAGCACCTCCTTTGAAATCGCCGCAATATCCACCGTGGGGTTTTCCGGGCTCCCGCTCTTGACCAGCGCATCTGCACAATTATCGTACAAGTCACGGACATACTCGCGCTGCACCTTGACATCAGTGCGATTGCCAGGGCCGCCCATGTGTCCGCCGAGATAGATGTCAAAGTCGTATGCGAGAATCTGGTCGTGCGCTTCAATCCATCCCGGGACGTACACCGATGCGGCGAGATTCCAGAAGGGCACCCAGCCGGCGTAGATTTGGTCTACCATCATAAGCACCTTTTGCTTGGGCGCGTAGATGATGATGTTGCCGAGGTCATGGCCGATGCCCGGGAAGAAGAGCTCGAGGGTTTGGTTCCCCGCGACGAGCTTGTACCGGTCCTTGAAGGTGATTTGGGGGACGGGGCGGTTCGGGTCATGGGCTGATTTGAGCTGCGAGGCCGTGTTTTCGTGGCTTATAGTTGTGACTTTGGGGTGGGATTGGTTGGCGAAGAGATAGGCTCCGGCTGCGTGGTCCGAGTGGGAGTGCGAGTAGATGAACCAGCGGACAGGAAGCGAGGTGAGGTTGCCGATTGCCCATTGAAGCTTGTGGCCAGTAGTAGGCGGTGCGTCGACGACAATGACGCCAGCGGTTGAGACAACAACGAATGTTTGGTAGGCGCCGTCAGTGATCATGTAGGCGCCCTGGCCAAAATGACTGACGCCGTATCCGGCAGCGTTGAGGGGGATCTGGTTTTCAACAGCGAGGGTGCCGTTGATGGGGATGAAGTGGTCGTGCAGCCCGGCAGATCCAGCGCAAGCCGTGACGGTGCTGCCCCACAACAGGAGACTCGTCAATACAGACGAGAAGAAGTTCATGGTGTATCTTTGAGGACCACGGCTGATACTTAGTTTCGGAGATGGAATGGCTTAAGAAATGAACAGATGAAGAGGAATTGATAGACCACAGGAACGAAGGGATATGCCAAAATATACCTTGGCAAGGCCGCTGTTCGGGGGCGCTGCCAAGGGATGAGTAAGCCAAGCTTTTCTCTGTTTTCGTATCAGGATGTCCGACTGCTTGTAGTGTAGCATCAAGGGCTAGGCCTCTGTCAGCTCATTCGTCCGTGGTCTGCCTCAGCACGCCTCAATATGCACCCACGGACGTGTCGGAGACCGACCGGCCAGCGGATTACTCTTGCGCGGGAAACCAAGCTTCGAGCCGTCGATTAGTAAACCCCACATGCAAGTGCGCTAAGGGTCATTGCGATCCATTTGGGGCGGATTGGCTAGACCCGATTCATCGAAACGCATCACAGCGCGCTTACTTGATCTTGCTGTAATCCTGACCAACAGATCGCCTTTGTCAGCGGCACAGCTGACCTACACAATACACCCCTGCTATGTCCATGACATTGAATTATGTGATGAATATTGCAAGCGCGAACTGTGAGGTTTATGGGGAAGCTCATTGCTAGGTAAACAGTAGGTTGATGAATTATCTGCTGCAAAAGGTTAAATGGAAGTAACAAGGTACGGAGTTTCACATTGAACTATGTTTAGAACAGGCTAGGGAGGGTCGATGGGACACGAATGTATTTGTTCTTCATCTTGGAGTTTTGGTCACTGGATTTACTTTATTTTAAAATGTCATGACTTTGTTACATCGTTCCTAGCTAAATGGGCGAAAACCCAGTTTCAAAGCTCCCCGCTGTCCTGCCCACCGCCACCGGTTATTTCCTCTAGCGTCCGTATTGGGTCCACTCTATCCGCCCCGAGAGTTTACAAGGTTGTGACTCTTCAATCCAATCACACAGTATGCTATAACTGCTACGGCCTGTTGCCTGCATGTCTTGCTTATATTTCTTGTAGAATTCTACTCTCCCCCGGTCCCTCGACCAGTCTTTTACTCACACTTGATCTCCAATCCTGCCTACCTAACAGGTGACAAGAAAGCCACACCCCTTCCAGAAGGTATATCTCATCTCACCAAACTCAAGCCTCCCTAATCGGCAGTTTCGTCTGCCCGGACCCTTCCCCTTTCACACGGCCTGGTCCCGTCTTACTCCACTCCTTCTGCCGCATATGTAACAGATGCATGAACAAACTCTCATCCATCTCCTCGGGATGATAGCTCCCCGGCTCGCTCCCCCCTCCAAACGTCGACGTCGTCAACTTCGCCACGGCGTTATCCTGCCCTCGATCCTTCAGGAATGCCATCATCTGCATGTACGCGCTTGCCCACGCGCCGGAGATCCATGCGTGGTGGGCGCTGAGAGCTTCTCCGCAGAAGGCGAGGTGGCCGTTGGCTTGGAGGCCGTTGAAGACGGGGTACACGGTTTGGAACTGGCCCGGACCGAACAGGGCGAATGCGCCCCCGGTGTATGGGTCGTGGGACCATGACCAGGCGTGGCTGCAGGCAGGAAGGTTAGCTGTAGGTTGGGTTTTATAGAGAGGATTTGTCCGAGGGATAGGTATATATGTTGTAAGGGGAAGGGGGGGACATACTACGGCGCGCAATCAGATCCGTCATCCAGAACCTGTGACATCAGGAAGTCAACGCTGGGGTTCAAGGCCGTCCCCTCCCAGAGCGTGGCGAGGTTTTGGATGCACAGCTTGAGAATGGCGTCGTTTACGGTTGGCTTCACGGCGTTGTAGTCTTGCACTAGGGAGCCCATGCGTGTTGCGTCCTGCGCCCAGCTGTACGACACCATGAGGACAGCCGGGTTGTTAGGGCCGTCGTTCCACGAAGGATACACCACGTTGCTGATGGGCAAGTCGCTCGATGAGATTCCGCCCCAGACTTTGGTGTTGTCTGTGTTCTGGAACCACCACGGCGTCTTGAACTTGATGACGACCTTTGTTGCGCGGTCGTAGCTCAGTGTCCGGATACCCGTGAGAATCTCAGCAGGGAGGCCCAGGCCCTGGAGGTCCATTTGCTGGAGCGGTGCCATGGCGGTGGTGTTGAAGACCATATCGTAGGGCACCGGGGTCGCGCAGGCGGAACTGGTGACTTCCACAACCGTCGCGCCGCTGCTGTCGAGACTCAGGGACATAGCCGTGACGGGGGTCCCGGTTGCGATTTTGGGAGCGTCAGTGTTGCTATTCTCGGGCCAGTTCGAGGACCTCAGCAGCTCGCTCATGGTGTCGGTGATGGTCTGGATGCCTCCGTCAATGCGCCACCAGTCACCATCTGCAGCGGCGGCAAAGTCGGCATAGTCAATGACAGTTTCGGTGAGGGACTGGTCAAAAAGACCGGTTGACCTTGAAATCATGCATCAGTGATTGCCCTTCAAAGGCGGTGATATGGTTTGAGGTTCAGTGCCGCCTTACGTGTCCGAGATCTCGGCCGTGGCCGTCTGCTCATATGACCAGCTCTCATGCTGCATAAGCCAAGCCCTCGTCGAGAAATTGTCTTTCAGAGGGGCGTCAACTGTCCACGCAGCGAATGCATTGTCAAAGTTGACCTGAAAGGGGGCGACAAGAGGGTCCATAACGGCCTTCAATCCGCCATCACTGGAAACGGTTAGAAAATAGTTAAGCTATTGGAATGCCATTCTCACCCGATTGGCGTATGCTGAAATCCGTAGCAGACAGGAGCGTCTGCATTAGTGTAGACGTATTTGACCACCTTTTGGCTGAGCCCCAGGTCGTTTCGGACGAAGGAGAGGATCCTGCGTTGCATTTTGTCAGACCAAGCGATATAAGCAGATTGGAGGAAAGTAATTACTGTTGCATCCATGGGATGTCGGGGATTCTCATTGCGCCGACATCGTAGTAGCTGTGCGTCTCCGTGTCTCCCGGCTGAGGGTAAGTGAAGCACCGGCCACCGATTCTGTCAGTGGCTTCGAGGATGTCCACGTTGCCATACCCGAGATACTTCAGCATCATGGCAAGGTACAGGCCGCACGCCCCAGCTCCAACGATGCAGATACGGCCAGTGTAGGGTAGGTCGGCTGGCGGAGCAGCTGGCGCTCCTTTCTCGTGCTCTGGGTTCAAGCGGAGTCTGGGGAGCTCGGACTTGCCTAGGCCATTGAGTAGGTACTTCCTCAGAGCATGCTGAGCGTAAGCAGCTCTCGCAGATGTATTGGGAGACGACATCTCGCGCCGAGGGGTTGTAATGTTTTGCAAGGGTGATGGCCTGTTGGGTGTGTTGTTGTTGTTGTCGGAGGAAGGAGGTTGGATTTACAGGCCCATTTAAATATTCTGTCTCGTCCCCGTATCGCCAGCGTCTTCAATCTCCGGATATCGCACCAGTCGTGAGCCCGCGGGATAAAGCAAGTGGCTAGCTGTGACGGCTTGGGCATGTCGACCACCTCACTCGTGACGGATGTAGACACCCAATGGAAGAACGCACCCAACGCCAGTCTGCACGGTTCGAAGCTGAATATTTAGCTTAGCGCGACGCGGGTCTTGAAAAGTAGCTCTGAATATGGTCTGGATCATGCGGCGGGCCGCACCGAAGGCTGGGCACATGCAGCTGAATGCAACTGCTCACAACCAGAACGCGCCAAGAGCGGATGAAGACGTCGTGAACTAGGCATGTATCCGCACCTATAGAAAAAGAATGTCTCGGGCGCCACTTGCTGCGGATGGGCTGGCAAGTGGATTCTAATTGCCAGTGGCAAGCTGAAATTCTGGCTTTTGCCATGCTGTTGGCCGAGGACT
>Ga0247780_1000919_pt1 | contig 22113 bp, 13 predicted proteins | sample UWRJL079202R5_FD_179927 | JGI IMG/M metagenome (GOLD analysis project Ga0247780, IMG submission 179927) | Plant litter microbial communities from Arlington Agricultural Research Station in Wisconsin, United States - UWRJ-L079-202R-5 | ecosystem: Environmental > Terrestrial > Plant litter >... | reverse complement strand
TTTCACCTAACTTAGAATCAGGTGATTTTTTTAAAGGTATAAAAAAACAACCTTCAGCGTCAGTAAATCCAGCTAATCAATGTAAATCTTTTATCTTTCTATTTAAGGCTCTTGGTCTTAAAACAGGTTCTATATTAGAGAAAGCTAAATTTAATTTATCAGAACCGCCATTTAGCGTAGCTTTAATAGATACTATTCTATTTAAACCCTCTAAAGTAAGATGTTTTCCTTCTTTCATTAAACTTATAACTTCTTTAAAAAGTAAATAATCGGATTGTTTATCTGTCAATAAAGGGTAACCATCAAAATGATTTACAATAATATTTAAATCTTCTAGACTTGTTACTCTAAATTGGACAGATTCTGCACCATGTTTTGTTATTTTCCCAACACCAAAGTACGATTGAATTTGTTCTAATAAGGGAAAATCTTTTTGATGTAGACCTATCTGGAAGCTAGCTTTTACTCTGTATCCGACTTTATAATTAGAATCTGAATAAAGACCTATAAAAAAGCATCCTTCCCCATCAGTAAATCCTGTAATATAATTAGGGTTTAATTCTAAAGTTGAATTATCAGATATAATAGCTTTACTAGAAAAATAAGATTTTTGAGACTTAATTGAACATAGAATATTTTTTGTCTCTCTCAAAGGAGAGGCAAATATAGAAGTATTAACATTCCACTTAGAATGTATAAAAACCAAGTTTCCCTGGCACTTAGAGCACACCTTACGATATTTATTTAATATCGAGGAACCGTCTGCTCGTTGCTCTTTTACAGATATAAGACTATCTGGTTTAGATCCGCGATAATCCATTCCTTGATATAAACCAAGAATCTCTAATGTTGTTACTATACCCTCAATCATTAATGAGGCCACTAAGAATCTTTCGATTAATAGCTTAGTTATTAGAGCTTTAGGACTTCCCCGGAGTTTGGCTCCTATCCACAATGCCTTGCTATGGAAAAAAGCTCAAAATATAGCTAAAAAAAATAATGCTTCAGAAACTATAAAAAGTATAATACCTAAATTTAATCCTTTTTGCACAGCCAGGGTATGATCTCCTAAAAAAGTCAAAAAAATAAAATATATTACTATATTTATTGGACTATATTTTAATTAATAGGTTGTTTATCACAAACAACGTATTAACTTTCCACATTTAGTCTCTGAAGGTATCAGAAGATATTTATCCGTCTCCTGGTCCCCTGCTGATTATCCTAATACGATAAATAGATAAGATTTTCCAGCAATTGGTGGAATTTAATGAGGGCACTTATTTTTTTTTATCATTTATTAAATTTATTACTTTTAATCTACCTTCAACAGAAAGATGTTCTCTTGATTTGATTATATTATATACAGTTTCTCACTTTTTAAAATCATTAAGCTTATTACCCATTAATGGATATTGGTTAAAATAATCTACAATTAACTTAAGATTATCTATAGCTGAAACATACAAAGATAAAACTTCCTTATTTTGAGCAGTAGTATAAATGTTTACATTACAAGATAAAAATGAAGCAAGATCATCCATAAATGGTCTCATACTAGTAAATGTAGATTCATCATAAGCACGTTGATCTAATCTGAATACAAGTGAAATGCTTTCACTTCTAGATCTTTTACGTGTCTCTGATTTCTCTAATCTTTCCAAATATTTAATACCAAAATGTCCGTCTGCCTCTGTAAATCCCGTAAATCAACTGTTACCTATAAAACTAGATTTATCTAACAAACTTTGAGATATATTTAAAGAATATTTAGCATTAAGGAATTCTATTAGATCATTCAATCTTTTATTCTTAGGTGTTCTTAATTTCCCATGTATTAAATCTATAAAATATAAAATACCTTTAATATCTCCTATAATATAACGAATTGTATTACCTGAGATTTGAAAACGTCCTATATTTCCTAACTCTGACTGTAAAAAGGTATACATACCTAAATTATCAACATGAGAAGTAAAAACGATCCTAGGGTTAAGTACTCTATTAAGAGTAGTCTTACCTAAAGAAGGAAGAGACAAATGTCCATCTCCCTCTAAAAGACCGGCTAAATAATAACCTAAATTATCTTTGTTTGCATATGCTGTGATATTATTTGTATTTTTATAATCAATCAAGGCTTTATTTAATACCTCGCCGGAAATTGCTTTTGTAATATTTAAACGATAATAAGATTTGGCTATACCCTCAGAAATTATATCTCTAAATCAAAAGGACATAGATGAAATAACTAAAATTAAAGAAATATAAAATATATAATAACTATTATTAAAGTTATGCATTGATAGGGCAGCACTTGTAGTTAAATTTAACAAGCATATACTTGTGTATAATGGTCAAGGAGAAGGGGATACTAGATGAAAAGGATGATCTTGAAAATTACTTCTAACTAAATTAGTCATTTTTTGTTTTTTTCTTAATGTAATTACCATCTAATTTTCCCATATTCCATATAATATTCCATAGAATATGGAAAGATACAATAATTGTATTAGCTTCTAAAATGAATCGAACATTTATCATAATATTAACAGTATTATGCTCTACCGTTGAGCTATAGAAACTTATTACATATATTTCTATATATATATCTACTTTTTTTTAAAAGAATAGACTAGACTCAGGGCCCCACCTCGCCTTGAACAGTGGTATACAACCATATAATAATACCTCCTCTTTAGTCTTTAGATTATCATTATAATCTTAAAAAAATCTAAAAAAAAAGAAAGAAATATATTTAATAGATACAATACACTAATAATAATCTTATTATTCCTCACTCTAATTAAGGCGCTGTATACGTGCTCTTAAACGCCCTTTTTGTTAGGAGAGAAAGGAATTGAACCTTCGACGACTAAAATAGTCATTAAGTTTACAGCCTAACCCGTCATACCAGCAAACGGAACTCTCCTTTATATATATAAATAAAGTTTATATTTTTAAATACTTATTTATTTATATATACATATAATTGTTTATTTTTATTAGCCCCGTGCAACTTCCACTACACGAACTGTATTTCGACTTAACACTAATCAGAATCAAGCATACGAAGAATCCTGCTAAAATATCTAAATCTATACATTCACTTCTTTTAATAACAGAAAAGCAAACTTATTGCGTAAATTCCTTTCAGCATGTGACGAGTGATTAGTACCAATCTGATGTTATATTCACCGTGTCATGGTGATTCACGATTACTAGCAATTACTTATTCATGTAGCCGAATTTCAGGCTACAATCCTTTTTTTTTTTATCCTATTTTAGAAGATTAGTTAAAACTCACGTTTTTGCATCTCTTTGTTTAGGTATATGCAGCACGTCTATAGCCCACAATATTAAGGCCATGATGACTTGTCTTAATCCCTATTATCCTACTTAATTAATAAGTAGGATCTGCCCTATGAAATATGAAAATTTTTATAAATAAAGCTAGGGTTTTTGATAATTTTATGGTTCTACCACAGTTTCACAACATTAACTGAAGACAGCCGTGCAACACTTGTATTAACTATTAAATATAAAATATTTTGGTTAATATTCAAATTGTGGTAAGGTTTTTCGTGGATCATCGAATTAAATAACATACCTCACTGCTGGTGTCAAAAACGGCCTAGTGATTTCAGTTCCTGCGTTGCCACATTACTCTTGAGGTGAAATGCTTACATTTTCATTTATAGACTAGATTCCTAATCTAACCTATGGCATTCATAATTGTCTGCAAAGACTACTTGGGTATCTAATCCTGTTCGTGCCCTGTGCCTTCGTCCTTCGATGTCAGTTTTTACATAAAAGATAGCCTTCGCCTTGAAAAGTCCCCTAGGTATTACTGAATTTAATCTCTACACTCTAGAGTACGACCTTCTTACATAAAACTCTAGAAAATTGTCCCTATTGTTATTTTAGGGTAAATTTACCATCTGAGTACCCTTTAAACCTATTTATGATGATTAACACTAGTCTCTTACGTATTGCCGCGACTGCTGGCACGTAATTAGTCAAGACAAAATATACAAATTGTCATAATCAAAATTGTAAACAGAATTTTATTCGATAATCGATTTTCATAGCGACAAGTTACTTAAAAATAACACCTTTTTAATACTCATACTCCTTATTACAAGGCCATCCCCCCGAATACTTGACCTGTAAAAGAAGTTGTAATAAAAAGGCTAGTTTGTTATTCCTAAGAAACCCTGCTATGCCATTCTTCCAAGTTACCAGTTCAGCCTTTAGGCCATTGACTAATATTCCCCACTGCTGTACTTACTTGTATTGGGATTTTTTCATCCCCAATGTGGTCGATCAACCTTTTCAGCCTCGACTAAGGTAAATCCTAAGCTTGTTAAGTCATTACCTTAACAACTACCTATCCCTTGAATTTATCTGATCCTCTTAAAGCATAGGGGTCCCCCCCCACTTTTGACCTTGGTGAGTTATTTTATGAAGGATTTATCTTCACTTTAAGGTAGGCCAATAAATTACATACTCACCTGTACACCACTTTTAAAACTTTGAATTAGCTAAAAATTTAACTAACCCTCTAGTTTAAGTTTTCCTTAAATTTTAATAAAAATTTAGAACCTTCCTTCTAGAGTCTTTAACGTTCGATTAGCATGTGTCAAGTACTTGGACAGTGTTCAATCAGAGCCATCACCAAACTCAACTTACGTGATACGAGGACCATACTTCCTTGGCCTTGGTTGGGTGGTAATTAAATAATAAAGTTTGACCCTATTATAATTACTACCACAGCCTTAAAAGTACGCACTTATTAACGAGGTTTAATAAGCGAGCGATATTGAAGAACCAGATACCAAGATATCCTTTTCAATATCCACTGTCATTATCACTACTTATAAATTTTTAAAAAATTTTTTTTTAATTTTTTTTAATTTTTTTAAATTTTTTTTTTTACTTCGTACTTCGTACTTCGTACTTCGTACTTCGTACTTCGTACGAGGTCCTTCATAATACAGAATACATACTATAAACTACCTACCCAGGATTTAAATTAAGCTATTTATTGTTATATAATTATATATATTATATATTTTACTCTAATAAAGGTTTTTTTGGCTTTAAATTTCACATTAATAAGTCTATTATATAATATTTAATTATTTATTACTTATATTTTTTTTCTCTAAAAAACCAGATATTTTTATCTTAAAAAAACTATAACTTTCCTAATTTTAATCACCAAATAAAAAAAAATTTTTTTTTAATTATACCCCTTTATAATAAGACAGACTTATTACCCAAGAAATAACTATAAAACCCAACATAGTATAAGTAATACTATACATTTTCAACCTATGAAAAAAACTATTTGAATTCTCTTTTAGACGTAGATATTTAGAATAACTAGGTACATAACCAGTTAATATAGCCAATCTATCCATAAAAAATTGGCGTTCCTTTTTTCCCCACTCTTGTTAATATCCCATTATAAATGAAATAATAAAAAAATTGTTTTTTAATTCCAAGATAACTTTATTCATCATAATCATTACAATTTAAATATAATATAATAAATTAGCAACAGAATAATGTAATCCATCTAAAATAAAAGAAGGATATACACCAAAAATTACAGTAAATAAAACTAAAGTAAATAATAAAAAGAATTCTCTTTTAGTTAGATCACTTAAATTATAAAGAAAAAATTTACTGAAAGAACCTCCAAAAGATATTCTATTATACATATATATTGTATATGCTGCAGATAATATAATAGAAGTACTAGCAAATAAACCTAATAAAGGTAATCTTTCAAATACTCCATAAAGAGACATAAATTCACCTATAAAATTTAAAGTTAAAGGTACAGCACAATTACCTAAAGATAATATAAAAAATAATGTAGCAAACAAAGGCATTATTTGAGCTATTCCTTTATAAAAATGTATTAATCTAGTTCCAGATCTATCATATAAAACTCCTCCTGCACATATAAATAAACCACTTGAAACAAATCCATGGGCTAAACCTAATAATATACCTCCTTCAATTCCTTGAATTGTGTTACTAAATGCCCCGATTAAATATACTGCGGCATGTGAGACTGAACTATAAGCTATTAATTCTTTAATATCTGTAGTTCTTAATGTACTAAAACTTGCATATATTATAGTAATAACCCCAATAATAAAAATTATATAAGTATAATTTAAAGAAGCTTTAGGCAGTACAGGTAAAATTAATCTAAATATTCCATATAAACTTAATTTTAAAACAATACCTGCTAATACAATACTTCCACCTAAAGGGGATTCTACATGAGCTTTCAATAATCAATTATTTAAAAATATTGTAGGTGTTTTAACAGCAAAAGCTATAAATATCCCACAAAATAAAAATATTTGAGTACTATAATCAAAATTATTTTTAAATAAAGCATCAAAATAAGTTGTACCCATTATAGAAGACATAGTTAAAATAGATAATAATAAAAATAAAGATCCTCATACGTTGTTAACATAACTAATGTATGTTATTTTCTTTAATTTTAGGTTACTTCAATTCATACCGGCTAACCGGCAATTCTGATAATACATATGTTTATAACATATTGTTATAATTTTCTAAATATATTCATATTAGATTTTATAGATTGGATTTTTAACAAACCTTCTTTAGTTAAATGTTCTTTATTTTGAATTAGGTTAACTGTTTTTTTTAAATCAGAGTAATCTAAGGCTTTAACTCCTTGGATAGGATATTCGTCAAATAACGGGATTATTTTTTCCGAAATATCTTTAAAATTTGTCACAACAAAATATACAGCAGACTGTTCTAGCATTAATTCTATTCTTCCGCAACCAATAGTAGATATTAATAATTTTATTAGTTCAATATCTCTACTATGTTGAACTATATGAAACTTTAACACTACAGATTTACCTAGCTTAGCTGTAGGTGAGTTACGTATAGATATATGAAAACACCCATCTCCGCTAGCTAGACCTGCTATTCAATTAGGATCTATTATATTAGAATCTATAACACTTTTATGTGAAGGTCTAGATCTAGGTTTAATATCAGGAAAAGATATTTTCAATTCATCAGATAAACCTAAATTCATAGAAGCTTTTATAGAAAGAACTTTTCTAAATCCTTCTAAAGTTAGATGTTCTTTGTTTCTAATTAATGAAATTGCATCTTTAAAAAGTTTATAATCAGCTCATTTTTGACTTAACAAAGGATAAGTATCAAAATGAGATATTATTCTATCTAAATCTTTAATAGATTTAACTGTATATTGTAAAGTTGTTTCTCCGTGTTTTGTAACTGAACCTGAACCAAAATAATCTTTTACTTGACATAGTAAATCATAATCTTTATTATGTAAAGTAATTTTAAAAATAGCTTGGATTTGATAATCCATCTTATATTTATCACTTTTAAAAAAACCTAACATAAAACATCCATCTGCCTCAACTAAACCTGTAACAAATCAAGGATTAAGATCTGACTTAGTTGAGAATCGTTTGAACATATTATTTGAGATTATATTATTATCAGAATGAGAATGAATTTTTCTCCTAAAAACTGGTTTCCCAGCGACTAGAGTACACCTTACGAAATCTAAATTCCTAGACTTCGAAGAACCATCTACTCGTTGCTCTTTTACACCCTTGAAATATATAACCTTATCTAATAAGGCTATAAGTCAAGAATGATTTAGAACCGCGATCACCCATATATCTACTACTAAAAGTAGCTTTTCAATCTTGAAAACCAGTGTTGTTACCATACCTTGAGTCATTAATCAAGCCACTAAAAAAATTTCTTTTATTACTTTGGTTACTGGAGCTTTAGGGCTTCCCCGGTGTTTGGCTCTTTTACACTTGAGGTCAAATGTATATATAAAAATATAAAAACTAGCTCTTACTTTATTACTTGATCCAAATAAACCTATTAATATAAATAATGGGGGTAAGATACTCTCAAAAAATATATAAAATAATAATATATCTAAAACTAAAAAGACCCCTAATAATAAAGTTTCTAATAATAACATTATTATCAAATAAGACTTTACATTATTTGTAATTGAATTTCAATTAGATATTAAAGCTATAGGCATTATTATTGTAGTTAATAAAACAAAATATATTGAAATACCATCTACACCTAAATATATGTCATAAAAGCTTAAATCATAATGTTCTTGTATAAATTGAAATTGATTATTACTAAAATCAAATAGTATATAAATTATCAATGAAATAATTAAATTTAAAATTGAAGTTATAAAAGCTATTTTTTTATAGAAAGTAACTTTTTTTTTCTCATCTTTGTAAAAAGTAGGAAGACTATAATTAATATTACCCGAAAAAGAAGGTACTTCTAATCAAATTAAAGAATAATAAGAACGTGTGCTACAAATCAAAAATATTCCTATAATAGGAATTAATAATAAAAGATATAAAATCATGGTTTTTATTTATAAAATACCCTTACACTAACTAACACTGAAAAAAAAATTAAACATATAAAAAATTTTTTTTATAAGAGATATATTAACAAGACAAGAAATAAATTAAAACTAAATAAAGTATAATATATACATTAATTATATTAATTTGAAGCTGCAAGCTGCAAGCTCTAAAAATTTTTTTTTATAACCATGTACGATATAAGAAACCCCTGCAAAATAACCAAATAATATAGAGATTTAGATAAAACCCCTATAAGGTTATTGTTATTATAGCTTTGTTATATATGCTTATGTTTATGCTTATCCTTATGCTTATGCTTATGCTTATGCTTATGCTTATGCTTATGCTTATTACTTCATTAGCGTTTTCGTAACTTTAACTAAAAGCTTCAGCTTTGGGTTAAATTCAAAAATTAATCTTTTTTATACCCCTAAAAAGGGTATATCTATTTAATTTACCATTTATATCTAAGGTAAGACATAGGATATAGGATATAGGATATAAGGCATAGGATATAAAGAAAAAAAAAATGAAAATAAAGTTTATCAGAATTTTTTTAATTAAATTTACTAAGAATAGATAAATTTATAGCTAAAGGATTATATACTTTATAGTAAAAATATATTAACTGATAGTATATTATAATTAAATAATACACAAGGAATTAATAAAATTAATGAAAATAATATAGGTAATAAAACTACTCAGCAAAAAGCCATAAGTTGATCAAAACGTATTCTAGGGAATGACGCTCTTGTTCAAATAAATACAAATATTAAAACAGAACTTTTTAAACCTAAACTAAGCCCATATCATAGCCCTTCTATCATACTATGACCCTTTCAAAAATAGTCTCAAAGAGATAAATTAAAATAATTAATAGCTTGCGCATCGAAAGAAAACATAGAATCTGTTTCTGAAAAATAAAAAAAGTTTAATATATCTATAAATATAAAATTAGAGATATCTAGATTATTTATTAATAAATAACCCCCTAAAAATAAGATACTGCTAAGTATACACATTAATACTATACTACCATATTCTGCTAAGAAAAAAAAAACAAAAACTACTGCAGCGTGTTCTGTCATAAACCCACTAACAAGTTCTGATTCAGCCTCTGCTAAATCAAATGGAGCTCTATTAGTTTCAGCTATAGATCCTATAAAAAATATAATAAATATTACAAATAAAGGCAATATAAGTCAAACAGCTCTTTGAGCTTCAATATTTTCAGTTAAATTTAAATTACCTGTTAACATTATAACTAATAATATAGCAGAGCTTAAAACTAATTCATAACTAATTAATTGAGCTGTACTTCTTAAAGATCCTAAAAAAGCATATTTACTATTAGCACTTCATCCTGCTAATAAAATACCATATGTAGCTAAAGAAGATACAGCTAACATATAATATATACCTAAATTTAAATCATTAATGGTTAATCCTGGCCCATAAGGTATAACACCATAACCTAAAAGAGCAAAAATTAATGTAATCACTGGTCCTAAAAAAAATAATATGATATTAGCTTGTGTAGGTGCTACATATTCTTTTAACAAAAGTTTTAACGCATCAGCAAATGCTTGTAATAAACCATAATACCCTACGACATTGGGACCTAATCTTCTTTGCATACTTGCCATTGTTTTTCTTTCTGCAACTGTCACATATGCTACAGCTAATAAAGCAGGTACTAAAATTAAAAGTACCTCAATAATTGATATGAGAGTTGGGTTATTGTAATACATATTAAATAAAAAAAAAGAGAATTAATAATTAATGAAAAAAAAAATTCTTGTATTTTTGTGGATACAACATAAAAAGAAAGATGTTTTCTTTTATACATGATATGGTTTTTCTTTATATCTGTATTATTTAAATATAGATATATAGAAGGGGATAGGAATGGGGATGGGGATGGGGATGGGGATGGAATATTATTTAAATAAGATTGTGTATTCTTGTTTTTTTATTATAAAAAAAATATTTTTATTTATAGTTTATTATAGGATTGATTGTAAAGAAATGGATGAGGATGAGGTTTATATTAATTATATAAAGCTTAATTTAAACTACTATAAGTTATATCTACAATAACTTCTAAAGTAAGATAAGGTAAGGTAAGATAAGATAGTTACACTAACTAAATTAACTAAATTAAATTAATTATCTATTTTATCCTAAGCTATCGCTATTTAGTTAGTTTTAGTTATAGCAGCTTCAATTTAATAATGAACTTATATTCAGTGCGCTGGATACAAGCTATAAAAACTATTTTTTTTTATTTTCTTTAAAAGAGATTTTATTTTCTTTAAAAGTGTTATAAAGCAGCCCTTTACTGTGAGACCAAATTGTTGAATTGTAACTTAGATTGTAAAGGAAGACTAACGAATGCATGAGGTTTAGGTGGACTAGATAAAGCTCACTCTAAACTAGGATAATTTCTATTTAAAAGAACTCTTAAAGTATCACTATAAAATTGAGCAGTTACTCAAGGATATCTATTGGCTGCTTCACCTTCAACTAATTGAACATATACAATATATAAAAATAGTCAGGCAGCTACAACACTGATTATAGATCCAAAACTACTTATTAAATTTCAACCTGCAAATGCATCAGGATAATCACTTATTCTTCTAGGCATTCCTTGTAGACCTAAGAAATGTTGAGGGAAAAATGTAAGATTAACCCCGATGAATAAAATTCAGAACTGAGCTTTAGATAATGTAATATTATAATTTAAACCTAATATTTTAGGTATTCAGTGATATCAACCACTAAACATTGCAAATACAGCACCCATACTTAATACATAGTGAAAATGAGCTACTACATAGTAAGTCAAATAGCTCATTTATTTTTGATAACATCGCTCACGCAATGGATCGGACTATAACTTGTCTAATTATTTAACTTAATAAACTTTCGACTGTCACGTTTAGTCTCTACGGATCCTACTAACTAACAAAATATTAAATTAATATTAGCTTTGGTTTCCACGGTATTATCTTATATGGGCAGCATTCGCACGCACACCTTTATTTTCCGCATTAAGAAAACATATAAGACTTCACCGTTAGCAAAAATCATTTAAATTTAAAATAAAATTATTTAATTTTTACCGAAAATTATATCAAATTTTCACGGTGACAAGACCACACAACACTTACCAAAGAACTTTTTCTTTAAATTTTTTTAAGGATTCTAACTTTTCACCTAACAAGGGATAATTATAACAATGAGTTATTATTTTTACTAAGGCTTCTTTCTTGTATACCTCTAAAGAATAAAATTTACCATAAGGATTTCTAACCTTATTTGTTACTTCAAAATACTGTTTTATAGCTTCTATTAAATAAGTATCGTCATTTTGCCCTATTGAAAAAGAATGGTTATTCGATTTTCGAATAGAAAAACAACCTTCAGCTTCTATAAAACCAGATAATCAAGCTTTAAAGTAACTAGGTATCTTGAAATTAATATTAGAATTTATAGTATCTAATTGTTGATTATATTTTAAGCCCCTGTTGAATAAATAAGTTTCTACTGAGTTATCAATTAAACATGTTTTTAAGAATGCAAGTTGACAAATTTTTTTTGAACTTAATGGAGGATAACTATCAAAAATTTTTATTATATCTATAATTTCCTCCTTCTTATTTACAACTCAAATAACATCAGCCGATTTACCGGTAATCCTTACCGTTCCACCGACCACCTTAGCAATTTCAATTAACATATCAAAATTAGATTTAATATTAGATAATTTAATAACTAATCTGTATTGTAAAGATTGTTTACGTCAATGGTTTACTTGAATACTACCATCTCCATCCATTAAGCCTACTCAAAACATTTTTATATATTCATTATAATTATTTTGATATAATAAACCACTTGAACTACAATCGTTGTTATGACCAATCCTAAAACTAGATATATCAAATTTTGTAGTAGTAATAAAAAAACTCAGCATTATTGTACCTAATAAAAAAATCCAAATAGTATCGTGGAATGCTATATCTAAAGATGCATTAGCTAAAACTACACCACTCAATCCTCCAATTGTGAACATAAATACAAAACCTAAAGCAAACAACATAGAAGGTGTTAATTTAATAGAACCTCCATAACATGTTGCTAATCAGGAAAATAGAGTAGAACAAACCTAAATATTTATATTAGATTATTTATAACAATATCTAATGGGAAATAAAATACAGGCTGAGCTCTCCCCGAACCGTGCGAAACAGTTACCATATTACACGGCTCTTTACCATTACTGGGTTCATTCTAAATTTGCTATATTTTTGTTTCCAGTCTTCTTTATAAATTGCTAGATCATGCTTTATATATAATGGAATTTATTTTCTTTGAATAGCTATTGCATGTCTTATAATAGCATTCATTGATTTAGGTATATATTTTTAAGGTATTTCGTGATGCATTTATAGATCATATGAAGATATATAAACGCCATACATAGCTCCTTTACTAGATAAACTTTTTCCAATCTTCAAGTCATTCCGCCTAGTAGATTCAGATTCCTTTATGATAATTTCTTATTATTACATATATATACTACATACAAACTTTTGTATTCCAATTACCTAATTCCCTTTATTTTACTCTTATTAGATACTTAGGAGTTTGCTATTTAGTTATAGGAAATATTAAAAGATCTATCATAAAGTATACCTTCCAGCTTTACCTTAAGACCTTTAGCCATATTGCATATTGCTTGCTTTCATCTGCCCCTATCACCGAATTTTTTCTAGCCCCTACTGGTTTACTTAAGTAATTACTTCCAATCTTAAATACTCTTGATACAGTAGATAATTTGAATTTTCCGGCGTATGTCTTTGCAATAGAATATTTTAAGATATAAGCTACTAAAGCTATTATTTTTTTTAGATTATCTGTTATAGAGCTAAACTGAAAAAAGAATTTAAATTTATTACCTACTTTAATATTGGTTTCATTTTGCAGTATTCTTAAGTAACGGGAATTGGGTAACGGTCTTCCATTTCCATCACAAAAACCCTTCTGTGCTAAACAAGCTATAACCTTTTTCATCTCAATATCCAATATCGGTCTCATAATTTTTCTAATAATGACTTTACTTCCAAATTTTGTTTGAACAAAAAAGGATTTTCTTCCTAACTTGTCATCTAAGAAATCTATTTCCTTCCTAATATGAGTGATTCTTGTTTTATCAAGGCTAAGCTCAATGTTCAATTCATTTTTAAGAAATTCCTTAACTTTGTCTCTTATTTTGAAAGCTATAGATCTAGGACCTATAATTCCAATAATAAAATTCTCCCCATAACGTAGATATTTACAATTTATGTTCTCAACTTTATTATGAATTTTACTAGGTATTATTAGTCTATTGTTTTCCTCTTTATTCCCTGAAAGTAGTTTTAGAGCAATAGCAGTAGGATTATTTTTTATCTTACTTGCTTTGACTACTTCTAGATACTGTGAAGATAGTTCCTCCATATACTTATCAAATACGTCAAGATATATGTTAAAAAATAAAGGACTAAGACTAAGGATACCTATTTGTGGAATATCTAAAGATGGTGGTGGAATAATAGTTTCATTATAATCTTCTTGGAAGACCTTAGCCTCAAGTCCTGTTTTTATAAGTCTAAGGATTAAGGGATCCTGTATTCTTTTTCTCACCAATTTTATAAGGATACCCTTATCTATTATTGAGTTAGAACTTTTGAGATTTCCTTTCATAAATCATACCGAATCCTCCATATTAGTATTTATACACTCCAAAGCTTTATGAATACTTCTATTTGGTCTAAATCCATAAGATTTATCACTGAGTTTTGGTTCGAAAACAGGTTCCACTACTTTATGGATAACCTCTTGCACTAATCTATCATTTATGGCTGGCATACCTAAGGGTAAGCCTAAGAACTTACCAGGTTTACTTGATTTCGAATTAACTTGTTCTCTGACTTCTCTTCATGAAAATTCATTATTTAACACTCTATCACGGAGTTCTTTAATTCTTTTCTTAGTTCAGGAGTTAAGTATCTCTGCTGCATCTCGTACAAATGTATTAAACCCCTTATTACTTATAAGTGATAAGTAACCAAGGTATCATAAAGATTCTTGCTTGATGATTCCACGTAAGTTAGGGAAAACTTTTTTTTCACTAGACTCGTAGCAAATTAGTGAATGTTTAGCTATAATTTCTAGTCCTTTAAGTATGGGTGGTGGTAAAAACACCTGTTGATCCTGTATAGGCTCCAGACTATTAGTTATACAGCTAGTAATGTATAACCTTATTTGCCCTTTTACCGGGTTAATAAGGTATTTAGGTTCCTTTCGAGCAAGGTATACAGGTAATACGAACCCTCTGCCATCTCTCCCTGTTATAAATTTTTCACAATATCTTCTTCTATTATAACATTCAGAGACTTCACCGGTAGTATCTACGACTCTTAGTTTGATGTATAAGGAGACTTTTTTGTAATTTTTCCTAAATGCGTTTAGTAATGCCTTAACATATAAATAGACTTTCAAGTAAATATTCAGCTTGAAGTTGTTAAAAAATTCGTGTAGACCATCTAAGGGTGATTATTCCGTCTTACCGTATAAAGTCGGCCTGTATAAGTATAAGGATAAAGATAATTCAGACATATCTTATAAAGTCGGCGCGTATAAATATAAGGATAAGGATAATACAGACACATCTCCAAGAGTCGGTCTTAATAAGGATAAGATCGGATAGTATAATCACCAGCTGAGATGGTCATAAAGAATTCTGACTAAAATTACTGGAATTTCGGTAATTCAACCTCATCCTTATACATCCGATGACCTTAAGACTTATCTTGGAGGTATAAGTTCACGATTTATTTAACATTTACAATAAACATACATCCTCAAGTCCCATTATAGTGCAGGCTACTGTCCTTATACCATTGTTGTTATAAATATGTAAGTAAGCAATAGGGTCTTCGACAGATTCATATCTCTCGTCTAAGAAAATATGGGTGGATATCTTTTTTTTTGAATAAAATTTAATGAATTATATTCATTAAATTTTATACAAAGTTGCTCGGGACATCCATCTTATATGATCTAATTTTTTCGATGGTTCTATGATATAACATACTATCATCACCCCTGGTGAATAAACTAGGATCATGGTTATGTAAATACCTAGCTATTCTACTAAATTGAGGATTAAAAGTATTATAAACCATATCGTACGCATCCTCAGTTCGTGCTGGACTTGAATCAGGTGATATATGAACATAAGTATCTGAGATAGTAATTTTCGCATCAGCTATACATCTAACGTAAGGGGATTTTATTTTCTGAGCTAAATAGTGAGCTAACTGATCGCTATCCGTTAGAGGATTTAATATATTGCCAATTGACATTGGATTATTAGTATTTCCCCCACCTTGAGGTACGTTAGAATTTGGCCCACCCCCACCTTGAGGTACGTTAGGATTTGGCCCACCCCCACCTTGAGGTATGTTAGGATTTGGCCCACCCCCACCTTGAGGTACGTTAGAATTAGGCCCACCTGTATTCATAGATAATCAAGAATCTGATAAGGATGAATCAATATTAGCACTGAATATATGAAATATATTTGATATATGTAGTATTATATCAAACATATAAATATATAAAATATGATTAACAATAACCATTATTATAAGAAATCAATAAATCCCCACATTTTCCAGCAGTTCCGTTTCTACTAACACGGTCGCCCATATTTTTATCCCAGTGGGCACGGCAATAATTAAAGTAGCTGCTGTGAAATAAGCTCTTGTATCCACGTCTAAACCAACTGTATACATGTGATGCATAACTGTTAATAAATATTTTACATTTACCCATACAATTCGTATGCTTCTTTTACAAGAAGTGTCGGACTATATCTTCATCTTTAAGCGGCTCCTGTTTTATTTGTCATACTATTATTTAAATTAATTTGTTTTTGCATAGTTCTTATTTGTGATAATCCTTCATCAGTTAAATGTAATTTATTAGACACTTGATTATGTACAATAAATCATTTTTCAAAAGAAAGAGCTTTTTTAGTTTGTAATGGAAATAATTTAAAGTAAGCTATTACATCATTCAATGCTTTAAAACCAGTCGCTGTATAACGATAAACACTATCTGTTCCTGATCTTAATGTTACTTTACCGAAACCAAATAATTCGCATACTATACTTAATATAACACTATCTTTTTGATCTAGTACATAACGCATTTTTATCACATGACCTAGTGTATATCTTGAGTTAGCTGTAATAGATATATTAAAACAACCTTCAGCATCAGTAAATCCTGATAATCATGCATCGCGTAATGTAACTAAAACAGGAGTATTATTTAATTTTATAGTTTTAGAGCCAAAACGATTATTTAAAGCATTAACTCATAGAGCTAGTTGCTCTATTCTATGATTTTGAGCTAAATTACCATTAAATAAGTAAGCTAAAAGTAAAATATGTGAAGGGTTATCAACTATTCATCTATAAAAATCATTATTTTTACCACTCTTTCCTTGAGGGAAATGTTTAACAACACCTATGTTAAATTTAAATTGTATTTTATAAAGTATATCACTTTCTTTTTGAGTAAGAACGAAACGAATTCTTTTACCTTCATCATAAGTTTGAATAGCTCCATCTCCTTCTGCAAACCCAATAAATCAAGTTAATCATTCATCAGATAGATGACTTTTATTTTTAAATAATGTATTATAATAATCATGAAAGACCGCAAATTTAAAAGATGTCTCGCGTATAGTCTCTGAGACGCTTTGTTTGCTATCCAAGCTTGCGCAGGAATTCAGGGACAAATTGTCTGCTGATTGAGTATAGCTAATTAGACTTTTACCATTCAAGGTGCTAATTAGCACTAAACTGTTCCAGCATATAGCGTGATTAATTCAATTCCTTATATCACTATAAGGTGAAGCCATTACACAACTTCAAACAATAAATCCTAATACTCCAATAGACATCATGGCGTAGACCATACCAATATAACCGAATACAGACTTATTTGAATAAGCTGAAATTGTTGTACTTATTATACCGAAACCTGGTATAATTAAAATGTAAACCTCTGGATGACCGAAGAATCAGAAAAGATGTTGAAATAAAATAGGATCACCTCCACCAGCTGTTTCAAAGAATGATGTATTAAAATTTCTATCTGTTAAAAGCATTGTTATTGCACCGGCTAACACAGGTAAAGATAATAATAATAATACTGCTGTAATAACTACAGCTCATCCAAATAAAGCTAATTTGTGGAGTCTAATTCCAGGTGTTCTCATATTAACTATTGTAGTTATGAAATTGATAGCACCTAATAAACTACTAACTCCTGATAAATGTAAAGCAAATATAGCTAGATCTACGCTAGGTCCACTATGACTTTGTACTCCTGAAAGAGGAGGATAAATTGTTCATCCTGTACCAGCACCACCTTCTATACATGCAGAAAATATTAATAAGACTAAACTAGGTGGTAATAATCAGAAACTTATATTATTAAGTCTTGGGAATCTTATATTATAAGTTATAAGTTTTGTTTTTTTATTTAATATAAATAAAATCTTGCCATTATTTAGGCGCGAGGCAAATTTAGTTTTAGTGCCCTAACAGAATCAATCATAGACGCATTAATTGGACTATTTATATTTAATTGTATATAGCCATTGTTAGTAATAAAACGAAAAACCTCACTCTCATGAGCAATATCCCTTCACGTAACTGGGCTTATATCAGCTGCTGGCATACCTAGTTCTTTTAAACTAAGGGGAACGTGATTAAAATGCTGAACCCGCAGCCCACTATCATAATATCACCCACGCAACCCCGTTTCCATATAATCGGCTAAATTATCCGTATCCTTGGAAAGAATATAAGAAAGTTTTAGCTTGAAATCATTTGGTCCAGGTAAACCCCCTCCAGGTAAATTTGAAGGAAGTCCAGGTCCAGAAGAACCCCCAGACCCTGATGCAAAACAATCCGGAATATTAAATGAGCCTATACAGCTGAAAAAAGAACAAATAAATACCACTATTACGTAAAATAATGGCAAGATAAAAAATAAAAAAAACAAAAAAAGTAATAAAGACATAACCCATTTGTTTATGCTATAAACGATCAGGGTAAATCTTATGCTACATAAAGTAACAAAGCTCCTTTTGTATAAGTTATAAACGAAAGGGCTAAATATTACGTGTCATCAAGTAAATTATTACCTGTAAGGACTATGTCTTCATCCATTACAAATAATATAATGGAGTTTCGCGTGTAGTCTCTGAGGATCCTACTCATAAAAAATTAAATTTTATTTTGGTTTCCTGCATAATCCTCCCATGTATACATAAGTGTTACGACTAATTCAGTTGATTGAAAATACAACTTTATAAGTTAAATTAATAACTTCAATTAGGTGTCTATGTATCTGTTAACTGGAAATTTATACCAAATTCGAGAGATTACATGCATATAGCGAAATCATAATTAAAGAGTTTGCACTCTTTAACGGCATTCCCTGATTTTTTTTTTTTTCCTCTAGCGCTTTGTATTCTTTTGCCTTACTACAACATATTCTTATGTACCGGTGAATCTAGCAAGCTCCCCCTTAAATGATCTCAATTAAATTCAGTTCTTTTAGTATTCATGCGACTTCTTACAAATTCTACCGTCTTTATACCTTCAACGGTTAGATGTTTATTATTAATAATTAAATGGGCAACCTCTTCTCAATCCTTATAATCCAAGTATTTACTTGTATATAGAGGGAATTTATTAAAATAGTTAATTATAATACTTAAAGATACTTTACTTGATGCAGCAAGAGTATAGTATGTATTATTTGTTGATTTCTGCGTTTTGGTTAACAAGTTACAATTTAAGAATAAACATATTTGATTTAAAATATCAAAATAACTAGCGCTAGTTATTGGATCTAACACCCTTTGTTCAATTCTTAATCGGCAAGAAATCTTTCTTTTTTTTGCTCCGCTATCAGTATTTGTGTATTGTACAGAAAAGCTACCATCCGAATCCACAAAACCGCTAAATCAACTATTATTTTCTAAACTACCTTTATTTAAAGGTAATTTTACGAATTGAGTACTGTGGTTTTTATTTAATCAATCAATCAAACTATGAAGTTGATGAATTTTAGGAGTCCTTAATTCTCCATTTATTAGATTTACAATTTTTTTTAAACCTACTACTGGTGAAACTACTAAAACACAAGCATTATCTTTAGTTTTATATCTAATAAACCCGGATCCTATAATCTTGAGTAGATTTTTAGCTAAAGCCTCATTTTTTAAACTGAAAGTAATACAAAATCTAGGATTATGAGCTTTACTACCTATCTGGTTTTGAATTCAGATATGCCCATCACCCTCGAATAAACCAGCCAAATACGAGCCAAAAATCTTATAGGGTTCATTGTAGTCATTACTAGCGCAACTAGGCACATAACTAGTATAGTTAGGCTTAGGTGCTACATCAACAGTAGAAGAAAAAAGGAGGACCTGACGATCGTTTGCCATATCAGGCCCACCTACCATAAGTGGCATAAGGAAATTACCAAAACCTCCAATTAAAGCTGGCATACGATTACACATAATCTTTCGAAAATGCACGGACTATATCTTTATCTTTAGTTTTTTTTTATAAAACTACTAAGATATTTCACGTATAGTCTCTGAGGATCCTACTCAGTAAAAATAAAGTTTCTTAGCTTTGGTTTCCTGCTGATTGCCTAATTCTTTAAAATGTCACTGTATTCCACTGCTAATCCATAGTCCGCGGTACTAGTTCTAAAGACTCTAAAGGGTTTCCAGCATACAGTGAAAAGAAAGTAAAACATTTCTATCTTACCCGGCCATGCCCTTAGATTTAAACTTTGTATGTAAATTTTCATTTTCCTCTATAATAACCAGACTTATCGCCTTTTAAATATTATCGAATAACTTGGCGATCTCCTTTTAAATGATTAGCTAAACTATTTAAAGACGGAAATTCTAAATTTTTACTTGAATCGTCTTTAAATTCAGCCAATATACTTTTAGCAGCAGGATGTTTAACTTTGTATAAATCTCTTTTATTAGAAACTAGTTCTTTTATTTCTTCTAGATTTAATAAATTTAATTTATCAGAATCTTCAAGAAGGTCAAGAGAAAAGAAAAAAGCATCTAAATAAGTATCCCCCGTATCTAAACAATTACTTAAAGTTTTATGGTGAATGTTTATTGTATCATACATATGTTGTTTAGATTCAAATAGATATAATAAAGAAAAATCCTGGATATCATAAACGTATATAAGAGTACCTCTTTCTTTCCGTAATTTATCCCTAATTTCTTGTCTCATTGGTCCATGATAACCTGATCCACTTGCCACTAAATCTACGTTTAAGCTTGGTTTTAACGTATCAATAAGATATTGTTCTAATTTAACTACTTCACCTAAACTCGCCGTTTCATTCACAATATAAATAGTTAAATTCACATTATGGAAACCGTATTTGTTAAAATAGCGTAAGACTCTCCGAGCTTTAGTACTAAGTATAGAAGGCATAAAATAAGAACTTATTCTATTGTATAAATTAATAGAATGCCCTACATAAGCATGATTATCATCTTCTCAAACATAAACTCCTCTTTGATTTTTACTTACTTTAAGTATATGATTTCTGTTATTAAAAGGATTTTCTATAAATACCTTTGTATATCTAGGTAATTTATTGCCATTATTATTATTATTATTATTATTGGCATTGTTGTTATTATTTCCGCCGTTTGAGATTATAATATCGGCGGTCTGGTTACTTAAATGAGAATCACATTTAGATAATCTTCTATTTTCGACCATGAAGAAAATCATTAATAAAGCATGTGCAGTTACAATACTATTATATAATTGGTTATCTGATATATATTGTACACCAGGTCCACTCAATTCCATCCGAATTAATACAGAAAAGGCTGTACCTAATAATCCCGAGAATAGGGCAAATATTAAATATAAGGTACCTATATCTTTGGCATTTGTTGAAAAAAATCAACGTTCATTTCAGATAGTTATGGTTGACATAAAATTCCTACTGCTCGTGCTGCTCGTACTGGGGATATTTTGGGTAAGGGAATGGGGGTGCATAGTTAAGGAATTTTAGTATACTATCTTCAGATAGTATATAAATATACATCATGTTAAATTTAAGATAGTAAGGATATTATCAAAAGTTCTAACAGGGGGGATAAGCATCAAATAAATAAAATTATTATAATAATTTATATTTATATAACATATAACATATAACAAAAAAGAAATTAAAAATATTAATTAAAAGAGTTACGGGGGAATTGAACCCCGGCATAGAGCCATTCGGTTTGCAACCAAACTGTATTACCGTATACTTCATAACTCTTTTTTTTTTTGTTTGATCCCCTTAGCTTAGTTAATATCCAATAAATGACCAAAGACCTTTCAATATTAGTCAGTCCTAAAAGTGCTGAGCTGTGCTCTGCTGTGCTCTAGTGCTGTGCTATAAAAAAGCTTATATTAAAAAAAAAAAAAATAAAAAAAAAAAAATAAAAGTA
>Ga0247780_1000917_pt1 | contig 22123 bp, 13 predicted proteins | sample UWRJL079202R5_FD_179927 | JGI IMG/M metagenome (GOLD analysis project Ga0247780, IMG submission 179927) | Plant litter microbial communities from Arlington Agricultural Research Station in Wisconsin, United States - UWRJ-L079-202R-5 | ecosystem: Environmental > Terrestrial > Plant litter >... | reverse complement strand
CCCCCCGAGTCCCCTTTTCTAACCCCTTTGCCCTTTTCTGACCGAAATTCGTCCACAGATCGCCGCAAAATCCATGGATGTCTACGTCGTCGGCGTCCACGGCGAGTCCTCGCAGGTCACGGCGTGGTCGACCGCCAGCGTCGGGGGCGTGCACCTCGACAAGTCGCTCTCGGACTCGATCCTGCTCCCCACGCGCGCCGAGGTCGAGCAGGAGAGCCAGCAGAGAGCGCAGGCCGTTGTGCGCGCAAAGGGGTCCATGCCGTTTGGCATGGGCGCCGCCGTGGCGAGCATCTGCGCGTCAATTGTCCTCGACAAGCGCAATGTGCGGTCCGTGAGCCATTACCAGCCCGAGTTCGGCTGCTATTTTAGCCTGCCGGCCGTGCTAGGGAGGAGCGGCATTGTGAAGTCGATGGTGGTGCCGCTGAGTGCCGAGGAGGGCGCGAGGGTGACCGATGCGGCCGCACAGGTGAGGAACCAGATGGATAAGCTGAGGAAGACGTTGTGAGTTTGGGATGGGATCAACTGGGCTTCATGTCGGGCACGATGAATTTCCATGTAATATACCATATTCAAGTTACTATTTTCATTTTGAAATCCCGTTTCCAACATGGGAATTCAAAGTTGTCTGGCATGTATGGAAGAAAGAAACCCAACTCCAATATCAATTCACTATACACTAGTGTCTACCCAACAGCGTCCGTTATTACTTCCCGCCACCGTCTCCCCCCGCCCGCTCGGCAGCAACAACATGCTGCTTCACGGCAAAGAAGCTGTCCGGACTGACCGAAATCGAATCAATGCCACACTCGACCAAAAACCTCGCAAACTCCGGGTGATGACTCGGTGCCTGGCCGCAGATGCCAATCTTGCGGCCGTGCTTCCTCGCGACGGAAATGACCCTCGCAATCATCCACTTGACGGCCTCGTCCTGCTCGTCAAACAAGCCCGCCAGCTCGCCCGAGTCGCGGTCCACGCCCAGCGTCAGCTGCGTGAGATCGTTAGACCCGATCGAGAAGCCATCAAAGCACTCGACAAACCGCTCCGCTAGGATCACGTTTGACGGGATCTCGCACATGACGTACACCTGCAGGCCGTTGTCGCCGCGGCGCAGGCCGTTCTCGGCCATGACGGCCAGCACCTTGTGGGCCTCGTCGACGGTGCGGCAAAACGGAATCATCACGACGGCGTTGGTCAGGCCCATCTCGTCGCGCAGGCGCTTGATGGCGCGGCACTCGAGCGCGAAGCCCTGCTGGTACCGCGGCGAGTAGTAGCGCGCGGCGCCGCGGAAGCCGAGCATGGGGTTCTCCTCGTGGGGCTCGAACTCGGCGCCGCCGATGAGGCCGGCGTACTCGTTGGTCTTGAAGTCGCTCATGCGGATGATGGCCGGCCGGGGGTACACGGCCGCGCAGAGGGCGGCGAAGCCCCGCGCGAGCTTGTCGACAAAGTACGCGGGCTTGTCGTGGGCGTAGCCGGCGGCCGTGAGCTGCGCGATCTTCGCCTTGGCGGCGGTGTCGCGCAGGCGGTCGAAGTGCACGAGCGCCATCGGGTGCACGCGGATGGCGTTGGTGACGACGAACTCCATGCGCGCGAGCCCGATGCCGTCGGTGGGCAGGCGCCACCAGCGGTAGGCGGCGGCGGGGTCGGCGAGGTTGAGCATGACGCGGGTGCGCGTGGCGGACAGCGCGGCCAGGTCGACGCTGTGTGTCTCGATGTCGGCAGTGCCGGCGTAGACGAAGGCCGTGTCGCCCTCAGCGCACGACGCTGTGACGTCCTGGCCCGTGTGCAGCATATAAGTGGCGTTGGTGGTGCCGACGATGGCGGGCAGGCCGAGCTCGCGGCTGACAATGGCCGCGTGCGAGGTGCGGCCGCCGTGGTCCGTGATGATGGCGGCCGCGCGCTTCATGACGGGCACCCAGTCCGGGTCGGTCGACTCGGTCACGAGGATCGAATTGTCGATGAACTTGTCCATGTCCTTGGCCGACGCGATCAGACACACGCGGCCCGCGACGGCGGCATCGCCGATCGAGAGCCCGGTCACAAGCGTGCGGCCCTTGTTGCGGACCGTGTATGTCTTGAAGGCCGCCCCCGCGTCGCGCTGCGAGTGCACCGTCTCTGGCCGCGCCTGCACGATGAAGACCTCCCCCGTGGTGCCGTCCTTGGCCCACTCCATGTCCATGGCGCCGCCGTAGTGCTTCTCGATGGTGCAGCCCCAGCGCGCGAGCTGAAGGATTTCATTGTCGTCGAGCACGAACGCGTCCCGTTCGGCCTGGGAGGTCGGGACGTTGCGGGTGGGCATGTGCTTGTCGCCGTAGACCATCTTGATGGCCTTTTCGCCGCGCTTCTTGTCCAGGATGGGCACCACCGACGGCGTGTCCAGCAGGGTCTTGAAGACGTGGTACTCGTCCGGGTTGACCGTCCCCTGCACCACGTTCTCGCCGAGCCCCCACGCCGCGTTGATGACGACGACGCGGTCGAAGCCGCTCTCCGGGTCGATGGAGAACATGACGCCGGAGCCGCCGAGGTCCGACCGCACCATGCGCTGCACGCCGATGGACAGGGCCACGCTCATGTGGTCGAAGCCCTTGGTCTGGCGGTAGCTGATGGCGCGGTCGGTGAAGAGCGAGGCGTAGCACCGGCGGCAGGCGTCCAGCAGCGCGTTCTCGCCCGACACGTTGAGGAATGTGTCCTGCTGGCCGGCGAAGCTCGCGTCGGGGAGGTCCTCGGCTGTCGCGCTCGACCGCACCGCAACGCTCAGGTCCGGCACGCCCGCCCGCGCACACAGCGCTCGGTAGCTTTCCCTGATGGCCGCGGCGGCGTCCTCGGGCCAGTTGCCGCGCAGGAACAGCTTGCGCACCGCCTGGCCCGTCTCGGAAAGCGTCGCCTTTCCGTCCTGCCATTCCGCAACCAGCACCGCCATCTTGTCGCGGATGCTGTTCGCATCGACATAGTACCAGTAGGCCTGCGAGGTTGTTGCGAACCCAGAAGGCACCGCGATGCCTTGGCCCGACAGTGCTCCGATCAGCTCGCCGAGCGACGAGTTCTTGCCCCCCACCAGCGCCACATCGCTGCGTGCTAGGTCCTCAAACTTGCGGACGAGGTCGCGCTTTCCTGGGCTAATCTTGTCGCCCATTCTCTGTTGTGTCGGAATTTTGCTTTGCTATTGTTGGTGGCGTTGTGTCTTGTTGTTGCTGCACGCCCTTCGCAAGCCGGCGGCAGTCACGTCGACATATACGGCTGGGCCGATTCTGCAACATCATCTGTCTGGAGCTCTCACAAGCTCTCTCGTGATTTTACCAAAGGAATTGGGTTTTGGGTGGTGTGATGCAGAAGCGCATGTTTGCGCGATGTACCGGTACTTCGGGTGCCGTTCCCCGCATGCAGCCCCCGAATGCCCTGAGGTTCTTGTTCTGCCGACTCCAAACTCCCTGACAATGGCATGATACCCCAGCCATTGGCCACTCGCCCGGCCTGCAACGAACCACCTGACCGGCCGCATGCAGCTGTGCCCCTGATAGATCCCCGTGGTCTCCGAGTCGCCGGTTTTGTGCTTACCATCCCATCGAGCTCAATGGAGGCCGTCTTGAAAGGATCTTATCGTAGACGCTTAGTAGTGCCACGTTCCTCTGTTTGCGGCTCCCAGTTCGCAGCTTGGTGATGCCGTGGTAGACGAATGCTGTGCCGGTGTTGCAGTGAGTCAAACCGCGAAAGAATACTTTGGTAGTTGGTCACTAAAAAGAAAAAAGCGTGATTGTGGTGATTGCCGATGAGCTGAAAGACATTTCAAGAATATCGTCTTGCTTACGGATTAACCGGCATTTGAAGATGAAGAGTGTCCGAATCTAGGGGAAATTTTAAATGAGCTGTTCGCAAGATCTGACACACGTGACAAGAACGAAGGAGCGGGCGTAAGCCGGACCGCGTTTTCTGCACGACGTCTGTGCGTGTTAAATAATTCAGGGCGATTAAGTTTGGAGGTATATTTATTCAAGAGGTGTTCTAACGGTGGATTGAAGTAAAAAATTCAACACTCATGCCAGCCCCGAACTCTTTGCGCAATACGACTCTTACCATTTTATGGCGTGAAGTGAGGAGTATTAAGCGACATAACCATAAGCAAGCCAGCGATGAGACCCGCAGACGGGAGAGTGAGGACCCAGCCGATAAAGATAAACCCCAGCTGCCTCCAGTTGACCGCGGAGAAGTCGTAGCCCATCAAAGCCACACCAAACACCGCACCCGTCAGACACTGGGTCGTGCTGACGGGCAGTCCCAGCCGGCTCGCAAGCAGTACGGTGATGGCCGAGCCGAGCTCCATGGCGTAGCCGCGGGTCGGGCTGAGCTGCGTGATCTTGTTGCCGAGCGAGCGGATGATGTGGTACCCAAAGACGCAGAAGCCGATGCCGAGGAGGAACCCGGCGATGACGAGAATCCACACGGGCGTGTCCGTCTTCGACGTCACGGCCCCGGTCTGCCAGGTGCCGTAGGCGGCGACCCAGGGGCCGACGGCGTTGGCCACGTCGTTGGAGCCGTGCGCAATCGACATCATCATGGCGCTCGCAATCTGCGCGTAGGTCCAGAGATGCTCCACGCGGTTGTCGTATTTTTTGGCGCGGGCATGGACTTCGGCCAGCGCAAGTGACGAGTGGGTTACGCAGTCCCTGCTGAGGCCCTGGAGGGCCACGTACTTGGCGTATCCCAAGAGTCGCTGCGGATGGAAGACCGGCAGGTGTCGGTTTGGTGCGAGCCAGCGCTCCTCGGGCTCGGGCACTCGTTTCGGCCTCCTAATCTTAACGTCGCTGCCGGGCGCTGCCGTTGCCGCTCGCGCCTCGGCGTCGAGGGCGGTTGTTGGTGGGGTGGTTTCCTCCCGCTGGACTCCTGTTGGCTGGGACGGATCAAGGGCCCCTTGCTCATTCGCAGCAGTAGGAGCAGTCGCAGCAGTAGCAGCAGCAGACCCCTCCAACTTCTGCTTCTCCAGGTCAGAGTCGGCCACCGCATCGAAACCATCGTGCGAGGTCTCATAGTAGTCAATAACCACATCGTCGCCCTTTCCCGGGAAGTAGAGCGGTGGATTCTCTCGCCAAAGCAGCGGCCCGAGGATGATGTGCCACGGCCGCACTCGAGTGTCCTGCTTGACAAGACGGCGGTGGAAATAGGGCACGAAGAACAGGTAGGCAACAGCGAGACAGCCAAAGAACGCGCCCAGAACAATGCCAACAGCCGTCCCAACGCCAAGTTCATCGAGACTGGGGGCACCAGGCGCCTCGACGGTAATAAACAGGGCCAGCACGGCGCCGGTGAAGGCCAGATACCACGGGATGGCACGCATGGCGTTCTTGAAAGGGTCGCTGCGTTCCAGTACGCCGTACTTTAGCGTGGCAAATAGGATGGCGGCGAAGGCCGCCGAGATCAGCGGAGCGATGCCCCACGACGCGGCGACCTGCGAAACACTGCCGTCTTTCCAGCCCCACGACACCTGAGTTCGGCTAGCGATGCCGACGCCGACCAGAGCGCCGACGACGGTTTGCGTGGTGGACACGGGGAAGCCCAAGCGGGTGGCCGTGAACAGCCACGCAGCGCTTCCGATCTCGGTGCAGCCCATGGCGAGCATCAGCACTGCGGGCGAATCCTTAAAGCGGGTGATGTCGATGATGTTGTTCTTGATCGTACCCGTCACGCGGCTGCCGAGCGCCACAGCCCCGAAGAACTCAGTTATCATGGAGAGGACGCCGACCTGGGGCATGGTCAAGGACCGGGCCGCCACCGACGTGGCATAGGAATTAGCCACATCATTGGCGCCGTTGCAGAAGGAGCTGACGCAAAAGGCAATGCTGATGATCGCGAGGATCCAGTCATACTGCGAGAGCACTGGCATGGTGGGCGGGACTTGATATGGGAAACGGCTCTTTGAAAATAGATGGTCGCTTGCCTATCAGATGCAGCATATAAAACTGGATTCAACAATGAGCTTGCTGGTACGAGCTCTGTTTTTCTTCAAGTACCCTCGTGGCTGCTACTTATTCATGCGAAACACGGAGCGACACACAACAAACTTATGATGCGCAACGACCCTCCAACGTTCAAGAAAGTCGGTTCAACTCTTCCCGTTTGGGTATTCCTGTTGTGGTTGGCAGCAGTGAGTTCCTGTAGCCAAGAAACTGCCGATCTCATGCCTCCTGGGCGAGCCAATGGGAGTGCCGCAAACCAGCACGCAGTTGAATTGAACGCTCTCATTTACCTGTCACCACGGAACAAGGTGCCGGCCCAAACCATCATAATTGCTAGCTTTTCAGGTATTTAAAACCCTTGGCATTCGCTTATCACCAAGTTGCATGCACGTTTGTTCTTGAGACGGATGAGAACTATTCTCCGCCTCCCCGGTCCACATTAAGAGTGATCCCCACCCAAAGGCTCCGGTTTATTGAGGATTCCCCTAGCGATGACATCAGTGGCGTTACGAAGACGGCGACTTTGTCAAGCTGCTGACAGCCATGCCGATCATGGCCACTGCTCCGACGTCAGGTCTGTCTTCACCATATCCTCGTCTCGGCGGTGTGTATGAACGAGCGAGAGATTAGAAAATAGCTTTGACAAACTAAGACCTGTGACTCCGGCGAGCGCGTATATTCGAATGTCAGGCGAACCAGGGCTAGGCGATTGTACCAACAGCTCTTGGGGTGATGTATGTTTTGCTGTCATTGATTGATGGTATTATGTCTGCACATCGAATCGAGGTTGCTGTCGCTCACTTTTTTGGTTTTAAGTATTTCCTGTTTTTCGATATGTCGGTCAGCTTCATTAGGTAGCGTCGAGATCTAAGCTAGTTTAACGGATTTGCCGATGCACTCGATCGAGGATCGCATTGCGGCTGGATATCCTATCGATTAGGTCATGGCTGTCCGGGTCGGTAATGTTGGCTGGTGGTTGAGCCCGTCTGGAGGCTCCATCAAAGGGTCCTTCTCCGTTTTTACCTCCACGACCAACCCTTCATAATTGGCCGCCATTGCTGCCGCAGACGAGACGTATTATGGCTGGCTGCAAGATGAGCATGGTGATGAATTGGCAAGATGAGTTGTCGCGCCCATTTGGTCTCAGCTGCAAAGAGAACGTGCCGTTCAAACGAATCTTCAGCTTGGATACTCTCTTCCCAGCCACAGGGCTTTCCAGCGGCATCTCTTTTAATTCCTACCAAACATTTTAGTCGCAATTATCTTCATCTTTCCCACAACACATTCCATTCTCCGACCACTTCCTGTGTTTCAAGGGTTAGGGTTGACCCCTGAAAGAAGCAAATGAAAGGGCATTTCACCTTATTATGTATGCTTGTCGAGAATTCAGTATTCAATGTCATCCCCTGCTCATTTCCTCCCGTAGCCTTTTTCTTACGTTCTATTTTCACCACTGCTGATATACTCCATTTCCCCGGCAACAGCTCGATGTTTACACAAAAGTTGCCCTCAGCAATTTCCATGTCTGTGTGTGGCCCTGAGCTGTCCTGCTCCAGGATGATCTATGAGTCAGCCTAGTTTGCACTGACGCGTAGCCCAGTTTTGGTACCTCGATTGAAGTTGCCATCTGAAGATAGGTACCTTCACGGAACGGTCCAAATTCGGGAACCACTCTAGTTGTCCCCCAATCGTTGACCTAAGTCCAGGATCTGAGTCCGAAATATACTGGTACACGGCGCGAGATTTGAGTGTGCTCGGGCACATCTTGCTATAGACGGAGCTTTGGCGGTAAGTAGAAAGCTTAAGTATTGGTTGAGAGTTTGTAGAACATGAAGGAGTCGAGCCCGGGCTAGGTAATTGGGACATCCTAACTGGCAGGTGCCACCGCCGGGTAGATGAGAGGCACTTGCTGGGAAAGTGCGAAGGAGAACAGTAGAAGATCCTAGAGGAGGAAGAAGGATAGGGAGCATAGTTGAGGTAGAGTTTGGCGGCGGCCTCGTGTACACCACCTATATTAGCCTGCCGGAGCCAGAGAAACGGAGATCCAAACTAAGCCCCAAACTTTGAAACTAAACATGAGGTACCCTCAGGTACCTAGCATTGTCTTCAGTTATATTCGCACCGTCTTATTCTATCTTAGGCAAGCTTATGGGTACCCCAACCCAAGGTGTCCCTACTCTATCGTCAAGGTGGCTTCGCAGAGGCATCACTGAACACCCTCACATGATTCCGCCGGACCCCCAAGGGCTTCACTCTTGAGCCAGCAACTCCAAGTACTGATCCACCACCTCCTTCACCATAGAATCGAAGGTCGCAAACTTGATGCCGAGAATCTTCTCAGACTGCGCGGCGAGCCATTCTGGTCAGCAAGGCTTCATAGGGGCACCATCGTCGACAAAAGGGGGCGCGCAACAACATACCTTACTCACGTCCCACTTTAGCGCAGAGGTTGGCTGCTTCCCAGCATCCGTCAGCCTGCCGTCGGCAAAGGCCTCGGGACGATGCTTCTTGGCGATGGTAATGGCGTCCTCCCACACCATCATGGTATTGACCACAAACGTCTGGTTTCCCTTGACTGCCGGGTCCAGCGCACGCACGTGGGCAGCGGCGACGTCGGTGCCCTTGACGGCATTACCGCTGTAGCTGAGATCATTGGTCCCACCTAGCAGCAAGCTGAGGAGGACAGAGTTAGTCGAGCCGACGCGCATGCCCGCGGCGTTGGAGACCAGCTCATCGGTGCCGAAGATCCACGAGGGCAGGATTGAGATGGCCTCGAACCCGACATCGTTGTCGCGCACGAAAGCATCGGTGGCATTCAACGCCGCCGCCTTGCCGGCGCTGTAGGCCTCGAACTCAAAACCGTACGGAGGGGAGGCGACAGGGATGCGGTCGTCCGGAGTGAACACGCGCGTTTCGGTGTCAGTTGCTTTATCCATGTAGTACTCAAACGGTACATTGGCGACGGTTGAGCTGGTCAGCACGACGCGCTTCACCGTCTTGGCTGCCGCCGCGGCTTTCAGCATGCCTGTCACGCCTCCTGGTGCGGCCTTGACGAAAGTATCCTCGAGCTCCTCCGTCGCCGGGGGCTTGCCCTCGCCAAAGCTAGGGATGGGAGACGCGCAATGGATGATGTACTTGGCTCCCTTGGCAGCTTCATCGTAGGCACCGGGCGCCGTCATGTCGGGCACCAGCACAAAGGAGAGCTGGGCCGAGGACGGCGCGAGGGCCTTTAGCGACGGTGCGCCCAGGACTTTAGCAGCCTTAGCGTCAGACCGAACGGCAGCTCGGACATGATAGCCGCTCCGCAGGAGCTCCAGGAGGGTGAGGTAGCCGAGGAAGCCAGTGGCTCCTGTCAGAAGGACTAGGTCTCCGGTAGCCATGTCGACGGAGTTGGCGGTTGTATAATTCTAGAAATTGAATCAGAGGTTGTGTTAGGGGTTGCTGAAGCAAGATATGCCAAGTGCAGGCAGCGGCTTGGTAGTTGAAGGGCTTGATGCTCGGTAGTGATGGCGACTGTATGATGGATGTCCTCCGGTTTGGAATCCATGACTCTTGGCCATGGCTGACACTTTTATAGACGCTGGAATTCTTCTCAGGATAGTTCTGCAAAGCCGTGATATCCGCGTTTAACATACAAGCTCCTAATGTCGCCTTGATTACTAAACGTAGAGAGTTAAATCTGCCAGCAGCGAAGAAGATGGAGGAAGCATCCCTGACGAAAATTCCTAAGCAAGAATGACTCCCATAATTCCCTTTTTCGGAATCTGCTCTAAAATGCGGGATGAGTTTGTCGCCGAACCCCCCAAAAAACACCATGTCCCGTATTTTTTGGTTTCCTCATTGATAACAGCCCATGGTGCTTGCGCGGCATCACGGCCTGAATAAGCACAGGATTCTCGAGCAAGTTCCTAATCCGGTAATTTTCCGCACGCTTACGGAGCCGCACTTGGACGCCGCTCCATTCACCCTGCATGCAGCACCGGCAGGTAGAAATCATCCCACCACAGAAAAGTTTCCAGAACGCTCTGTATCTCTGCTCGCGCGACCAAGTCATCGTCGGCCAACGGCCACGGCGTCTCCGAGGCCCTGAATCTGCTGATTGCCGCGCCAAACAGATTGCTAAACCAACTGTGCCTATTCCCCTCTATAGACTCGCTTGTAGCAGCCAGTCCGACGAAGGCCGCCCAGGCAAGTGGAGAGATATCGTAATCCCAATACCCAATGTCTATTAGTAATGCATCTTCCTTGATAAGCGTGTCTTGCAGCCTGCCCACCAGTGTCCGTAGCAAGCGACTTGTCGGAGGTACCAGTCGTAAGGCCCCGTGCAAGAAGACATGGGCCGCCTGAACTAGGATTGTATCGGTCCGATTGCAATTCCTCTCCTGATGGTGTTGGTAATCACGTCTGCTTCTGCCGTCATCGTAGAGATGGTGGAGAATACTCGAATCCGCGAGGTGTAAGAGGATGCGGTTGCTATTGGACGACACGGCACTGCTCTCCTGGGCAACGATGGCCTGGCGAAGAAGAAGAAAGATGGGCTGTACGGTTGGACATAGGTTTGGTGCTAGTGGTGGTAGAGTCGCTTGCTGTAGGGCAGTGGGTGGGAGAAGCACGTCGTCCAAGCCGCGGTGTAAGGGGGGAAAGAGTGGCGCCCGTCCAAGCCCTGACGCTGTCTGTACATCAACCCAGTCGATACACCGGCAGAGGTAAAAATCGTCGAGGATTGTCTCGAATCCGCCGCGCGCTACCACCATATCCCTCACTCCCCGGAGATGCACTGCTGCCGCTTCAAACCTGCCCTGGAATGCCTTTTTTTGGCCCTCATTTGTCAGCCACAACCAGTTTTTTAGGGGTTTTTAATGAGCTCCGAGCTGCAAATAACAATGAAGGCTCACTTCGACATTTCCAAGACAAGCCATCGTAGCAAGGACGATGTTTGTGATGCTTGTCGTTTGCAATTGGGCCTTGACGATTGCCATCGCCTCGCCCTGATGCCGGAAGCCCTCGCGTTCAAGGGCGGGATCGGGGTTTGCCATGCTAGCAGCCCAAAATCCAGCAGCCAGGGCGAGCGTAGCGTGCATCACCCCGGGACTCTCCATCGCGTAACCGAACCATGGCCTCTGTGAGTCGACAGTCGACCGATTCAAGTTGAAGCGCGTGAGCACTGGGGGCCAACGGTTAATTCTGGTCGCTATAGGTACTAAACTTCGGGATATGGGGGGATAATTCACCGTACTTGACCAGGATGTCTACTTGCCCCTTGTTCGGGACCGGCAGACTCTGGAAGGGATCGGCTGTGCCGTTTCCGAATCGCTGGATCGGCTGCCCCTGCCTTCGTGCCAGTGCCTGGGAGGCCTGGCCCCCACTGAGCGGATTATTAGTGGTTAGTGTTACCACACTCGGCGATATGAGACTTTTCGATCTGCTGCTAGCCACCTGCTGGTCGGGCACAATCGCTTCGCCTTTTTTATTCCCCTTGGACCTTTTCGGCAAGCGGAACCGACCGCTCAGCTCGCCTTTGCGCCTTACCACCTCTTCCGAGTCAGCGAGGGAAAGCACAGTGTCTTGGGTGTTATCGGCCCGCTGTTTCCTTGTCCGTAGAGCTGTCTTCATGGCATGGCTGCGGATCGCCTTGTTGGAAGCCGAGAACTTGCCCTCTGGCCCCTCAGTTACGAAGAACTTATATGTCGACATGGCTCTCTTGTTTTTACTTGATAGTTCTAGAACGAAATCGCATATGAGGACTCAAAAGGTGCAACAATCAATCATGATCAATCTGGTCAATACAAGGCGTGGGGAAAGAAGGAACAGGATCCTGGAAGCGGGGCCCGTGCACCAACGTTAGTAATCACCAGCCAGCGTGTAACGACCGTGGTTGCGCGGCAAGCGGCACGGGCCGACGATGTTCCCTGCAGAAGAACAGTGCACTGGGCAGCAGGAGCCGTGGGGCGGTTAGTTGCCCCCAGCCAATCAGGGAAGCCTAGTACTATTAGAGCACCGTCACGCGCTGGGCCTATTGCCACTGGCCGACAACGACGCAGCAACCCCCGGGTCCGACGACAAGGACCACGCACCGCACTTACACCATCTGGCCCACCACGGCTCGGACGACAAACACAACACGCCGCAGCACCCGGCCGCCCATCACCACGGTCGTCACTACGCTCCGTCCCACTAGCACGCGTCGCACCACTATGCCGCCTCAGCTCACTACCATCACTCGTGTCCAAACCACTCGTCGTTCCACCCCTCGAGGCAATGGAGGTGGCGGCAGCAGTGACCCCGTCTTCACCATCCGCCCTTCGGTCCCGACGCCAACGACTACTAACCAGCCCACTACCCGCCGCACAACGAGCCAGCAGCCCGGCATCACGACCCGCACAATTGTCAGCACGCCCCCGTCGCGCCGAACAACTCGGGAGGAGCAGCCCAAGACCCGAAGGACGACTCGGGAGCAGCAGACAACCCGCACGACCATTCGCCAGCCAAGTACCATCATCACCACGCGCCGCACCATGCGGGAACAGGAACCTTCTACGAAACCTGGTGGAGGTGGCGGAATCATCACCAACGTAACGACCAGGCAAGGTGAAGGTGGTGGGCAACAACCGACCACCACGAGACAAGGCGGCGGCGGCGGAATAGTTACCTCCGTCGTTACCAGGAGCGTCCAGCCGACCACACGCGAGCAGCAGCAGCCTACTACCCGCCAGAGGGGCGGTGGAGGAGAAGAGCAACCCACAACGAGGCAGCAACAGACAACTCGCCAGCAATAGCAGCCGACTACTCGTCAGGGAGGCGGAGGTGGGGGCATCGTCACCTCGGTTGTCACCCGAAGCGTGCAACCCACAACCCGCCAGCAGCAGCAGCCTACTACCCAGAGACAGCAGCAGCCTACGACGCAGAGACAACAAGAGCCCACAACCCAGAGGCAGCAGCAACCCACGACCCAGAGACAACAGCAGCCTAGCACCCGGGGACAGCAACAGCCTACCACCCAGAGACAACAGCAAACACAGAGGCAGCAACAGCCGACCACGCAAAGGCAGCCGCAACAAACCCAGCGGCAGCAGCAGCAGCAGCAGCCGCAGCCCACCACGCAAAGGCAGGGCGGAGGCGGTGGGGGCCGCACTCGCAATGGCGGCGACCTTGACCCCCTCGTCACTGCGGCGCCCAACGCGGAGATCGGTGCGTCACCTCTCATCCCCAAGTACCCATTAGTTTTTAAGGGTAACTGAATCATCAAAGCGCGCCGCGCTCTCGCTGCTCGCGCTCGCAACGGCGAGATCACCAGCACCGTCTACGAGAGCTTCACCATCACTGAGACGGTGGAGATTGAGGAAGGCGAGACTTTTACCGAGATTAGTAGGTTGCCCTTTTCACTTCACCTCGCTAGAAAAGCTAACATGTGACACCAGATTACTACACCGAGACGGAGACCTACTATCCTCCAGACCAGACCATCTGCGAGGCCGAGCGGACTCTGACGTACTTCTACCAAGGCCCGTCGCAGACGCAGTATGACGTGCAGGACGTGACGTTGTACGGATGTGCAACAGTTTGGGTTGGGTATGTACTTTTCACTCTGACACGCCACTCTGATGAAAGGGGCGAGAGCTGACCACCACCGTGTAACTGACAAACGCAGACGACCATCGCAACCGACTGGCCAGCGATCACGCGCTGCAACCATGGAGGCGGATGGTATGCTCCGTAGGCGTCTTTTGGGCGGAACGGGGCATCTTGGGTATTCTATAATGTTTTTATTCATCGCCGCCTCGCAGCAGAGGCTTTTCTCCATTCTGGTGGTCAGGCCGGTAGGGGGTATCGTTGAGGGCAGGCAGATGCACGTGGATTGGGACCGGAAAGGAGAGGCCTTGGCAAAGGGCAAACCCTCGCATGCATTCTTATCTCAATCTCAATTTTATTGCATCCATTATGTCTTCTCCCGATGCATCTGCATAGGTTAATTTGGAAGTGGCAGTCCTCGGAAAAGGCCTTAGTTTTATCCCTGATGAGTCGGCCAACTCTCCACGGGTGCTCCAAAGCCACCATTAAGAAAATACCCAGATGCCGCTGGATTTCTGCTGCAGGGAAACCCAAAACCCCAGCGAATCTCGACTCCACCAAAAGTCAGCACGCCATGCGATTGCTCGTTCGACAGCTTATCACGATGCAACCGTACGATAGCTCAAAGCCACCATTCAACCCCCCCTTCCCCCTCCTCCGATCCAGACTCTTCGAAAACAGGCCAAAATGCCAGCACCACCTCGGCCATGCCCGATTGCCCTCCCCCCCGCCTCCCCCTCCCCCCTACTAACCCTCCGTCGCCCTCAGTGTCAGGTTGGAACGTACAGGTTGCGGGCCATGCAGAGTGGGAGGCTCAGCCAGCCCCGCGGCACGGAATGGGACGGTTCAGCTCGCGACTAGTACGACGGGTGGTGAGCGGGCGGTGCGACGGCGTCGGCGTCGGCGGTCGCGATGTCTAGCGGTCAGCGAGTCGGGCAGGTCTCGCTCGTTTCCTTCTTTTTCATTTGCCGCGGTAGGCTCTGTGTACTGCTGCACGTATATTGCATCGATGGGGGTGGGGGGAAGGATGCTGTCGTAGTGAGGGAGATGAGTCAAGCATAAAGAGCTCATCCTCCTCAACAGACCGCAGTTTCTTGTTCTTGACGTCTTCACCATCCCTCCAGTTGTCTTCTCCTATAACATCATCAGGCATCACTCTCCATCATGGCCACCCTTTGAACTCCCCGTCCTGCCCTCCTACGTCGATGGCCCTCCGCCCCCCTACGCCATCCTCGAGCAGCCCAGCATCGAGGAAAAGGCGGCCAAGCTCGAGCGGTCCATTGACGACGAGACCTTTGCCGACATTGACCCCGGCGTGTTCAACAATGTGCTCATCCGCCAGAAGCTCTACGCCGCCGACCCGAGCGTCCCCCAGCACGCGACGGCCGTCGACGACGACATCGAGGGCAACATCACCAAGGGCACCTACACCGGCACTCAGGCCGCCCTGTCCCACGCGTATCGCCGAATCGAGCGGAGGTAGTACCCTTCATACCCTTTCCGAATGGCCCAAGGGACTAACTAACCTGCCCCAGCTACGAGTCCTTCTTCGACGTGATGCAGATCGAGCCCACGCTGCCGCGGCTCATCTAGGTCGAGGAGAAAAAGGCCATCTACCGGTGGTCGGCGTACCCGACCAACGCTGACGGCACACCCGCGCAGTACCCGCCGCACCTGGAGACCATCCCAGACATGGACCAGGTGTCAGCTAACGACATCTCCGGCTGGCTCTACCTTGAGGAGACCCAGCTGCTGGTTGCTAAGCTGATCCCTGACACGTTCACTGGTAAGACGTTCAACTTTGTGTAGAGCCTGCTAGCCGATAAGATTGGTAGTAAGCCTATGGTCGCGCTTAAGCAGATCGAGGAGTACAACCGTCACAACCGCAAGTTGGGCACCGACATTGAGGCTGGCAGGAACATTGGCCTGCTACCCGACTGGTTCTCGGACCGCCGCTTCGCTGGTCAGTCCTTTACCGGCACCACCCGACCACCATCACCTGGGTGCCTGCGGAACTCCCGGCCGAGTTTGTCGCTGCCGCCGCCTGTGACGGGAAGACCGGCTGGGCCGGTCGGCTTAAGGCCACCGACCCGGCGGACCTGTTCGTGCAGGACACGCGCAAGCTCCGCTCTGCTCTCGGCGCCGACCCCACCGAGACGCTGTTCAACAGGTAGGGGTGCACGGCCGTGACGCTGTTCCAGCTGTACCCGACCGGGCGCCTGCACCCGGTGGCCATCACTATCGACTACCAGACGTCCATAGTGGACTTGGTGACCATCTTCAATAAGCGTAAGGTTCCCACTGACCCGATGACGGGCGAGGAGGCCGACTACGCCTGGCGTTACGCTAAGACGTGCGCATCTGATTGAGGAGGCGCTCGTGGTGGCCACGCACCGCACGCTTCCCATGGGCCACCCCGTGTTTAAGTTGCTGCAGCCGCACTGGTACAAGACGCTGCCGCTCAACGCGGCGGCGCGCGCGACGCTGGTACCGCAGATCATCAAGGACCTGGTCGGTGTCAAGCCCGACTATGTGTTCCGGTATATTCGGGGCGAGTTTGAGAACTTTGACTTCGTCAGCTGCTACGTGCCTAACGACCTGGCCGCGCACAGCTTCCCTAACACGGTCGAGGGCCTGGCGGACCTGCGATTCCGCGCCTACACTTACGCGCGCAACATGGTGCCCATGTGGTACTGCATCCGCGACTACGTCAAGACTGTGCTGGCGGTGCATTACGTGATCGACGCGGTCGTGGCGGCCGACGAAGACCTGCGCGCGTGGTGCCAGGAGGTGCAGACCGCCGGGCACATCAAGACGTTCCCGACCATTACGACCGTTGACGAGCTGTGCGATGCCGCGACCATGGCCATCCACATCGCCGCGCCGTTCCACACGGCCGTCAACTACCTGCAGAGATTTTACCACGCGCCTTCGTCATCGCCAAGCCGCCGTGCCTGTGCGTGCCGATGCCGAAGACGCTGGCGGAGCTTAAGAGGTACGAGGAGGCCAACCTGGTGCACGCCCTGCCCATCGGCCGCCAGCACCAGTGGCTGCTCGCCGTGCAGGTGCCGTGGCTGCTAAGCAACAAGGTGGCGAGCAAGCGGAACCTGGTAACGTTTGCGCACTCGCAGTGGCGGACCCTGAGGGTAAGGCCGTCGCGGCGGCGAGCAAAGCCTTCTATGACGAGCTGCGCCGGCTGGATGTCGAGTTTGCAAAGAACAGCAACGCCATGAATAAGAACAGCATCCCGTACAATGTCATGGATCCAGACAGCACGGCGGTTTCGATCTTGATTTAGCAGAGGATGTGATGGCTGGACAGAGCGTTTGTCGGTCGTTGGGGCTTGGTGGCGTTTGCGGCTTTGGAACATGCATAGTTGTTGACAACTCGGGAGTATTGGGACGAATAATTGTACATAACGGGCATGATAAGCGAGTCGCGCGGACAAGCGAGTCGCCCGCTTTCCACTTCCCCGCTACAATTATCCTCAATTACACAACCACAACATTAGGAAATAACAATAACTGAATTAGAAACAGATGAATCAGACGATTCTGCAGCCTCCTTAAACGTGCGTGCATTATAGCCAGGCTAGCCACACACGCCACAACACCGAACCTTCAAACAAGACCCCCCTGCACCACCACCATTTTATCGTCTTTCCTGAGCTAACTGCTCACCCACAGCCTTCTAATCCAGTAAATCCTGTGCCTCTTATACAGTAAGTGACCCTCCAAGCCGCACACGTGTTTTTTTAGCCCTCCGTCGCTTACTAAGCGCCTCATTAGCCTTACGTAATTATTACAACCTGCACCCGACACAGGCCTTGGGAGGACTGGTGCGGGTTAAGACAGAACGTATGGCAGGACGCTAAAGGCTAATAGGCGTTCCGAAGACGGCTTGTTAAGCTAGCACTCCTAGACGGGGGGTTTAATGTCACTGTAAGTCGCTGTCACTATAATGTACAGAGGTAAGTCTGAACAGTAGGATATAAATGAATTATTAAATACTAGTGTGAGGAACTAAAGTCCCTTACTGTGGTTATAGCTATAACTATAGCTATTTATACTAGCTAACTAAAAGGTACCTTTATACCTACTTAGTGTTAAGTTGCTTAGTGGTGTATTAAGTAACTCTCGCTAAGCACCCTCTTCCATGGTGCTTGGTGTGGTCTGCTTAAATAAGTTACTAAACGCTTCCTAACTGGTTATAGGGGCTTTAGGTCTTTACACCCCTAGCCCAGTGCGTAACTCCGTGTGCACTGTTTTTTCGTACTGTTCCTCCTGTAGGAGACATGTTAGGCTGCCCCGGCCCTGGTGACGACCTGCAGATTGTCACAGTTCTATTAGACCTTACAAGCTGATTTTAAGACTGTTAAAGCCTACGTAAGTAAACTAAAGTCTATACTTAATAACCTAGCTGCTCAAGACTTGAAAATGCCAGAAATGGCTAATATAGCTTAGCTATTGCAAAATCTTAAGCCTGAATTTAGACCATTTGTAGCCTAAATAACCTAGAGCTTACAGGTTAACCCCCAAACCTATAACTAGGAGAGTCTAATAGCTAATTTACTTAATAAAGCAAAGCAGCTTAAGTCTCTAAACCTTCTATTTAGTATATGAAAAACTAGAAGAAGAATAAGCCCACTACTATATTCTGTAAGTACTGTAAATTACGTAGCTATACAGATAATAACTGTGCTTTTCTCTACCCTGAAAAGGCTCTGAAAGGTTAGAAAACTTCCAATTCAAAGGCTGCTTTTAGGGTGCAAAAGACTAGCCAGAAACACTATCAGAGATAACAGAAACTCCCTCGTGAAAAGAGAGAGGAAAAAATAACGGCTATTATAACCGCATCTACTCCTAAATCTTCCTCTATATCAGAGACAGCCTTACAAACTGAATCTAAAGTTGAAGATATTATATTTAAAGACGTTCCATTTAGAAACTCTCTCGACACAGCATTTAAGGTAAATAATAATCATACCCTTTTAAATACTATAACTAATAACCCTTTAATTCTAAAGTATAGCTTAAAGGATCTATTAGATTAATTAAAAGAATTATATTTAAAAAGGGATATAAATCTTATATATAAATTTATATTTAATACTAGTATATCAGTTCATGTAATATGTAATAAATTATAGTTCACTTCGTATAAAGAAATAAATACTACTGTGAAGTGGGGTGAAGTAAAAACCCTACTAGTACGTGGAGAAAGAACATGTAAAATAACCTTTACTGATACTAGTAAAAAAGCCACTTTAAGGAAGTGTTTCTATATACTAGAATTAAGTATAAATATAATAGGTGTTACTGCACTGCTTCCAGATATCCTTTAGATTAGTGGAAATAATACCCTTATTATAACAAAAAATAACTAAGTAATAACAAAAGGGCAAGTGAAAGAAGGCCTATACTTTCTAGCTGCATAACCTTCTATATACTCTATAAATATAATAATGGATTTACTCCATCAAAGATTCGTTTATATAAATAAATAGAATCTGCAGAATCTAGTGAAAAATACTATAACAAATAACCAGTATAATAAAATAATAATAATAATAATAATTGCTTAGAATATAAAGTGTATGCGTAAGCAGAACTTCCAAATAAACGAAATAAAGAAAGCAATAATATAATACAGTATAACTATATAGAAAAAATATCTAGTCACCTCTGTAAGCCGTTTAGAATAAAAACATATAATAAAAAATTATACTTTATAACATTCCTTAATAAAAAATTTAGATATCTAGAGGTACAGCTCCTAGCTAATAAAACAGAAATACTTTCAGTATTTCTAGAATATAAAGCAAAGGCTGAGAATAATATAAAAGGATATAAAATACACGTTTTTCAATACGATAATAGGACTGAATATGAACACCTTTTAAAGTATTTAACTAAAGAAGGTATAATAACATAATTAAGTCCTCTATATACGCATAAATACAATGGCTTGCCAGAAAGAATAAACAGAATAATAATGGTTAAAGTACGTGCAGTATTAATACAATCAAACGCACCGAAATACCTATAGGGTGAAGCACTTCAAGCTTTAGTATATATATATAACAGAACACCTCACAGTGTCCTTAGATTTAAAACTCTATACGAAGTGGCTAATAATATAAAACCAAATATTAATAATATAAAGATCTGGGGTTCAATAACATACTATAAAATAAAAGGACCTAAACGATCAAAACTAGAACTATAAGCCGAAAAAGGAATTTTAGTAGGCTATGGTGAAGATAATAATAATTATAAAGTCTTTGATTTAAAATTAAGAAGGATAATATGGTTAAGGGATGTAAAAGTCCTTGAAGGCCAGTTTTTGAAAGAAAAACAAATAAAACATATCTCTTTTCAAGAAGAAGTAGAAGAAATCGAAGCCGAAGGCTTTAATATAACTGATACACCATATAATAATAATTCAAATAATCCAAATAACAATAATTTAAATAATTAAAATAACAATAATTTAAATAATAATAATTCAAATAATAATAATTCAAATAATTCAAATATTAGAATAATAACTAAGTCACAAACACGCCGTATAAATTCTAGCCAAGATATAGCTCTCTCTCCACCTCAAGTGGTGGTAGAAATCCCCAGAAAGAGTGATGAATACTATACTCAATATCAAAGGATCCTTATAAACCTTATCACAAATAACGTTAATATATTCTATATAAAAGATACACAGAAAGAGCCTTCCACTTATAAACAAGCAATAAATGGGCTAGAAAAAGAAAAGTGGAATAATTCTATACGTGAAGAATTAAAAGAGCTTGAAAATCAACGTACATGGGAGCTGGTTGATTTACCACATAATAGAAAGGCTCTTAGAGGCCGTTAGGTATATAAAAGAAGATAAATAATACTAACAATACTATAAAATATAAATCAAGATGGGTAGTTTAAGGATTTAACTAGGTTGAATTTCTAGACTATTTAGAAACCTTTTCTACAGGATGTAGGCCAGAAACATACCGAATACTATTCGTGATAGCTATATCAAATAAATGGCCTATATTACAATATAATGTGAAAAATGCCTTCGTGCATGCAGACATCGATCAAGAAATATACATACAACTACCTACTGGTTTTTATAATAATAATAACAATAAAGTCTTTCGGCTGCATAAAGCGCTGTACGGCTTAAAACAAGCTCCAAGGCTGTGGTATAAACATCTATCAAAGATATTAAATAAGTTGGGATTCGTTGTATTTAACTACGATGAAGGTGCCTTTATAAATCTAATTATACAGTGTATAATATTATATTATGTTAATAATATAATAATAAGTGGTCCTGAGGCTAATAATATAATTGCCTAAATAAATAAAGCTAAGGATGATATAAAACTATAAGCACTGGGTAAAATAAATACATTCCTGGGAATAAATATCTCAATAGATTATAAAAATAATAAACTACATATACACCAAAATAACTATACTAGAAATATATTAGAAAAATATAATAAAAATAACCTATATCTAAAAAATAACCCTTTTCCAGCTAATAAATTACAAGGTAATAATCAAAAGGCGTTACAGGAAGAAATAACAATATATCAATAATATATAGGGTTGTTATTATACCTAGCCTTGAAAATAAGACCTGATATAGCCTTTGCAGTTCAATACTGTGTAAGATACTGCTCCAACCCTGGAATTCTACACTTCTAAGCAGTAAATAATATATTCGGCTATTTAAATAAATATCCTGATTTAGGAATAATATATATTAGAGTAAATAATTATAATCTTATAATAAAAGCCTATAGTGATTTAGACTGGGGTAACTGCCTTGATAGTCGAAGATTAATTACTGGATATTTAACTACCCTGGGTAATAATTTAATAAGCTGGGGAGTTACACTATAGAAATCAGTAGCGCTTTTAAGTATAGAAGCTGAATATATGGCTATAACAGAATGTAGTAAAGAAACAGTTTATCTACAGAATATTATAAATAAATTAAATAGTTTATTATAATTAAAAATACTAATAAATATACCTGTTATACTAGAAGATAACACAGGTGCTATAAAATTTGGTTATAATGCAGAATTTCATAAAAGAACCAAGTATATTGATATAAAATACCACTATATAAGAGAACTAGTTGAAAATAATAAAATAAGAATATTATATATAAATACTAAAGAACAACTAGCAGACCCCTTAATAAAACTAATAACCGGCCCTATACTTAATATATGGCGTAATAAAATCGGGCTTGAAAAATATCAGCCTGGGGGGGTAGAAAAATAAGAAGGTTTTTTATCTAATTATGAAGATTTTCCTTTGAATACAGAGGTTTTACTATAAATAATAATAATTTTTCCTCTAAACAACAAATAAAATAAAGAAGTTTTATAATAAATAATAACTTTTTCCTCTAAATAAGTACTATAAAGAGGTTTATTTTTTCCTCTATATAATAAAGGTTTTACTTTTTTCCTTTAATAATAATAATAATAAGAGCTAGTCTAAGCCTTTATAATAAAGACGTTAGACTACGGGGGGGTGTTGGGTTTTTACAACCCTAACCCGGCCAGTGTGGTTAGAACAGTGTGGCTG
>Ga0247780_1000916_pt1 | contig 22149 bp, 10 predicted proteins | sample UWRJL079202R5_FD_179927 | JGI IMG/M metagenome (GOLD analysis project Ga0247780, IMG submission 179927) | Plant litter microbial communities from Arlington Agricultural Research Station in Wisconsin, United States - UWRJ-L079-202R-5 | ecosystem: Environmental > Terrestrial > Plant litter >... | reverse complement strand
AGGTTGGCAGTGGAGTCTGGCGTTCTTGGCTGTGCAGATCCACGGATCCAGCCGCGGAGCGGCTGGGTGGATCCAGCCACACTGTTCCAGCCACACTGGCCGGGCTAGGGTTGTGAAAACCCAACACTAAAGGAACTCCTTTTAAGGCGGGTTTTAAAAGTGAGATATGGAAGACCTTAATCTACACCTTTATACTAATGGGTAAGTCTAATTTGTAATTAAAGGTGGCGACCTTTTTCTTAATTTAAAACAGTCTATACCTTTTAAAGTTAAGCTTCTTATTAAGTTATTTTAAATATAGGTTTTATAAGAAAAGGTAAATATAATCCCCCTTTTAAAAAGTTAATCCCTTAACTTATTTATTATTATAATAAAGTCCTTTCTTAAGTATTAGTTATTTAATTTAATGTTTATCAGTAAACTTTTTTATCTATTTATATATAAACTTAAATTTAACTTATAAGTGGTTATATAGTTCTTATATCTAATCTGTGTAAACTGTAACTTAGGGGGTATTAATAGGCGGCCCTTAACGGAGCTTAGGCTCCTTACTGTAATTAGTAAAGAATAATGATATATTTATTAACTTAACTGGCGTTATATTATAAGTTATTTATACTATTAGTAATAGTTTAAGCTAATTATCTTATTTAAAGTTAATATAAGCTTAAAGATATATTATAAGTATTTAGTTAACTTACTTTATTTAGCTGTCTGTCTATAGGTGGAAGGCTGTTAAGAGCTTACTTTTCACACCCATCTTTTATATTAATCTTTATTAAAACTTTAATATAATTAGCTTATCTTAATCTGTAATAATGTTATTTAATTAAAGGTGTTATAAAACTACCTTTTTCTTAAAGATATAAGTGAGTTACTTTATAATTATATCCTTTAAGGTTAGTAAAAAGTAGGCCTATTTTATTAATCTGTTAACCATTATAAGGATCTGGTTATAAGTGACTTTTATAACAGGGTCCCTAGACTTTAAAATCCCAGTGATAAAGTTAAGTAAGATTAAACTTTATAATACCTGTGGTATAAGGAGTGGTTTAAAAAGTTTATAAGGTTTATAATATTAATTCTGCTTTTAATAGCAGATATTATAATTATTAACTACTTCCTTAACCAGCTTTTTTATTCCTAGGAAGGTGTACGTTTATTAGGCCTGTATAAGAGTCTTAACCTGGCCTATATATCTTTTAAGTTAAGATTTATAAACCTGTTAGATATACTCTTTCCACTTATCTAGGTTATAAATGTACAGTTTCTCTTAATACCAGAGCCTTACTCCTAATTTAGGCATGTTATTTACACCTTCTAATAGTTATTCCAGCTAATAGCTAGTTTTATTATAATTTAGATATGTTAGGCACTCCTTACCACAATCTTATAAGTGCCCTAAGAAGTTTTCAGACAGGTATTTATACTTACAGGTGCCTTTTATTACTCTTTTTACTTAAAAGTCCTATTATTATTAATAAATGTTATACTTTATTTATAAGTTTATATAAACGTTAATAGTTTATTTTAACGTTTAGTTATCTAAAATTTATAATATATACTTTAATATGTTATTCCCTGTTTTATTAAATATAATAATAGGGATTAAGACTAGATTAGCATCCTTATAATCCTGTCTTTAATTAAGGGTATTAGCTTATTTATTATCTTTTCCCTTAACGTGGTGAATCTAGAAGTGGAATGGGGCTATTAACTCTACCTATTATACTTATTATAGGTTAAGTTCTTTTATTAGGAAGTATTAAAGGTTATTATAATCTGAAAAGACCTAGACCGGTTCCTTTATACCATTTAAGTACAGTGCCCATTTAGTAAAGTATTAGATAATTATTATTAGTTCCTTATTATAAATTAGGTATTATAAGGCTAAGCTGTGGATTCCTTTTAATAAGAAGGTAACTGGGTGGCGTTTTCCGTTATCTTAGACTTAACTAAGTTCTTTACTAATTGTGAATTTTAAAAAGTCTATTTTAACTTAAAATAGCTTTAAGAAGTTAAGGAGAGCCAGGATTAATATTATAATAAAGGTGTGTTTAAGGTCTTTAAACACCTTTTATTATCTATTAGTTTATTTAAATAGTTTACCTATCCTTATAAGTTTATATAATAGTTTTATAATTCTTATAAAATACCTGATAAAATACTGATAGAAGTTTACAAAACTGATAAAGGCTTATAATTTTATTTAATTTTTTAAAGTAAGTTAATCCTTAACTGCCTTTATCTTCTCTATTTACATTATAAACTTTCTAAGGGTTACCCTAAACTTTAAATAGTTCAGTTCTTAAATATAAAAGTGGCTCTTTTCCAGGTTTACTGTCAGTTTTACCTTTTTAAAAGCTGTTAAAACCTGTTATATGTGTTTTTAGTGTTTTTTTAAAGTTTTAAAATAGATTAGAACGTTATTTAAATATATAAAGATAAACTTATTAAAAAAGGGGTGGAGAACACTGTTAATAAGGCCTTAAAAGGTTATAAAGGTGTTTATTAATCTTATTAGTATAATATAATACTGGTAATACCTGTTATAAGTTTGAAAAGCCGTCTTATATTCGTCCTCCTCTTTCACTTTAATATAATTCAATCTTATAGGGAAGTTAAGGCTAGAGAACTAATTTACTTTAATAATCCACTCTTATATTTTTATAATAAGTGGTAATAAGTAGTGATTTTTAATTATATCCTTATTTAACGTTTAGTAATTAATAACTATATATAGCTTACTATCTCCCTTTCTTAGGACAAATAACACTAAGTACCCTACTGGGGACTGGGACTCTATAATAAAGCTGTTCTTTAGGTTTTTATTAACATACTCCCTTAAGGCCTTAGCCTGTTAGGGGTTTAAGTGGTAGGGCTGGAAACTATGGAGTTTCACTCCTGGCTTTAACTTAATTTCGTGGTCTTACAATCTGTGGTCTAATAATTATAATATCTTTTTTTAAAATAAGGTAAACTTCCTATACTTTACAAGTACCTTAGATAAGTTAACTTCTTCACTTATCTGTAAATTAGCTTCTTACTTTTCTCCACCTTTTAAATTATCATTTAGGTAATATTGTAAACCTTTTAATCTTTTAACCGTCTTAATAAACCTAACTTAAACTGTGTTTAGTTTTAAGGGTTTAATGTGCTTTTAAGTACTTTATATATCTCTAGAGTGGTTTAATACCTTTTTAACTTTAAACAGTAATTACAGTTAAGGGACTTATTAAAGGTAAGGTGGCCATTCCTCTAATTAATTACAAGGTTATACTTTTCCAGCCAGGATAAACTTAAGATTATATTATACCTTATAACTAATGTAATATTAAAGTCTATTTATTATTTATCCCTATCCACTTTAATTAAAAGTGGTAAATAGTAGGTGACTTTACCATTATTATATTAATACAGGCTTTCTTCTCCGTTCTAAATAAAGATAACCTCTTTATACTTTTAATTAAGGAGTTTCCTTTAATTAATTAATAAGGGGTGTATTAGGTTAGAAACACTCCTGTTATTAATCACTACTCTTACTTTAAACGGCCTCCCTCTCCCGTTTATTAAGTTAACACTAACAGAATAATACTTATACTCCTTTAACATCTAAGTTATAATAATCACCTATTCTTAAAGTCTTATCCAGCCTAACCTTTAAGTGCCTTTCCTTCTTCTTAAGGTTTTCGCTAATTAGTAAACTATTAATTTCTAACCCTTTTAAAAGGCTTATAGTCTTTTCCTAACTCCTTTTAAAAAAACAGGCAACTTTAATAAACCTAATAATTAACCCTTCCTAGGTTTTTACACTTTAACGTCTAATTAACTTTAAACAGTTTAATATTTCTAAAATCCTTAATAAGTTAATAATACACTTTATAAACTTAAATTACAGTAATGTCCTTTTACTCTTAAATCTATTAATAATCTTCTCACTTCTACTACTCTTTAACTTTTTTATTAAAGTGTAATAAACACGTTATAACTAGGCAGTTATTAAATACCCCTCCTTACTAACACATGGTGGGAGCTTAGTTAACGATAATGACTTTTCGTTTATTACTAGACTCTCTTATTAAGGAGTAAAAGACTTAATAATAAACTGGTTTTAATTTTACCCTTATAACTGTGTAATCCTATCTTTATATGTTTAAAAAGTGGTTATAAAAGGCCTTAAGTCTATAATACTAGTTAAAAGTGCAGTTATTATATATGTAATCAATCTATAATATATCCCTATGGCTGGGATAGTTAATATTAATTACAGGTGCTATAATTATAAAGTATGGAACGGGAGGAGTAATACCTTATTTCTTCTCTTCTTCCACTTACCTTTAAGTCCATTACTTCTCCTAAACCTCTTTTTAAAACCCAGGTAATAATAACCTAACTTATTCTTTTATAAAGTAACCCTCCTTAACAAGTTAGTATTTAAGCTAATTAGTAAAGTGAACTTTATTATAAAGTTATAAACTAATCTTTATTACTTTATCTTTAAACGTTATAATAAGGCCTTTAACTGGTAAGTCCTCCACTTCGTTTATTAGCTTTTAATACTTTTCCTTTAACTCCTAAACCCTCTATTAGTGTGCTTACTTAATACCTTCTTAAGGGACCTTTAAGGTACTGGTTTAAAGCACGCCGGCTTTAATGTAAGGCAGCTATTTAAGCTGTCCTTCCTCCAGGGAGGTAAGGGTGTTAATCTACTTAACGTGCTTAAAGTGTTTAAGAGTCTTAAGGGGTATTATTAAGAAGAATTTCCACTTTTCTAATTTAATTCTTTTAACTTATTATCTTTTACCTTTTAAAGCTTACTTTACTATTTAAGTGGCCTAAAAAGCTAGTTCTTTAACTCCCTTAACTATTTTAATAAGGTTTAAATTAGGGTTTTTCCTAAACTTCCTTAATTCCTAAAATTATAATATAAGGCTTTTAAAGCTTATAATAGTTAATTAGAACATTTTTTCCTAAAGTTAATCTTCTGTAACCTATACCTTTAATAACTTTAAGTTTCCACCTTAAAGTTAGTTTATAATAACCTGCACCTTTATAGCTGACTTTTCCAGGACACTTTTAAGGACTAGGTACACTATATTTTAAGGTTCCTTTTCTTTTTCCTCCTTATCTCCCAGATTACACTTATTTATTTAGATGTAATCCTTTTTATTACTTACTATCTTAATATAAATATCTCTTAAGTTAAACTTAACGTACTTTCCCCCTTTTAAAACTAATTTCTAACCGACTTACTTTAATAACAGGTATTACCATACTATATAGCCTTTTTTACCGTAATTAAAGTACTGAACCTGGGATAGGTCCTTAGGCTGCTTTTACTACTGTTATTATTAAGGTTTGTCACAGTTAGGTTAATTCTAACGGTTTACTATATTAATATCTATTAATCCAGGGTGGTGACCTGTCACTATTAACTAGTTCCCCTTCTTTAATAGGTGGGGAGTTTATTCCTTTTAAAAGCTTTTCCAATAATAGTAATTATAATACTAATTATTAACCTTAATAACCATCTTAACTAACTCTTAAAGGTGGTTTAGTTAATCCTTTTAATAAAGGTCTCTAATAACGTGCTCTTTTAAACCGCTTTAAAACAGTATTATTAAAGCCTCTTAACTAAGTTTGGTTTTTACCACTTTTAATTTAAAGTGTGTAGAGAACTTAAAGACTAAAAACGTCTACCTTAAGGTTATAAGGTGCTATTTAGCCTGTTTTAAAGTGTTTAATTTTTTAAACTTAATCTAAAGTTAGTTAATAAAGACATTAAAGTTGTTAAAAAGGGCTTAAGTCTTAAGGGCCTCCTTTTATACTTTATTTACTAAAAGGTTATTAATTATCTTTATATAAGGTTTATATTAGCAAACGGCTACTTTATCTAATAGGGCTCTTATAAACCTGACCTTTCCTTGTTCTTTAAAGAACTGTTTATTATAATAGGTAATATAACTTTAAAGCTGGGTTATTTAGGACTCCAGTTATATAAAGTCTTCTTTAAAACGTGACAGTGGAGGGAGTTTTACTTATTTTTTCTATAAGCCTTTAAGGTTATTATTCTCCAGTTTAATAATGTTAAGTTAAGTTTAAAGTTTTTTAATAAGACTAATATGGCTTTTAATATCTCTAGGGAAGGCTTTATTAAATTCCTTAACCAGTCCCTGTTAGTTAAGGTTTAACTTTTTAAATCGTGTGGCTAACTTATCGACAGTGGGGAGCTAAGACTAAGCCTAGGCTTCCTTAGGTTCTTTACCTTTTTTAAAGGTTAATATATTAACGGGGGGAGAGGGGTGGTGTCTGGGAATTTAATAAATAATATTTAAAACTGGGACGTTAATATTATATTATAACCTGCACTTAATATAGGCCTTAAAAGGACTGGTGCAGGTTAAAACAGAATATATAACAGGACGTTAACAGGTAAGGGGTGTTTTAAAAACGGCTTATTAAACTAGCACTCCTAAACGGGGGGTTTAATGTTAATATAAGTCGCTGTCACTATAATATATAAAGGTGAGTTTAAATAGTAGGATATAAATTAATAATTAAATACTAGCGTAAGGAATCAGAGTTCCTTACAACAGTTATAGGCATAACCATAACTATTTATACTAACTGACTAAAGGTACTTCGTACCTTATTTAATCCGTTATGCTTAGTGGTGCACCACGTAATTATAGCTAAGCAATTAACGGGACGGTGCTTGGTGTTGCTAGTCCTTATAGGCCACTAAGCACTTCCTTACTGGTCGTAGGGGCTTTGGGTCTTTACACCCCTGGCCCAGTGCGCCTGGACGGTGCACACCACCCTTCCGCACTGTTCCTTCTGCGGGGGATTTGTCGGGCCGCCCCGGCCCAAGTGACGGCCTACAGGGTCGTCACAATAACGTTCAGAACTAAGACGCTAGTATTATATTATAACCTACACCTAATATAAGCCTTAAGAGGACTAATGCAGGTTAAGACAGAATGTATAGTAAGATATTAAAAACTAAGTAAGTATTTTAAAGATAGCTTATTAAGCTAACACTCCTAGATAGGGGTTTAATATTACTGTAAGTCGCTATGACTATAATGCACAGAGTTAAGTTTAAACAATAAGATATAAATAAATAATTGAATACTAACGTAAGGAACTAAGACTCCCTTATAGTAGTTATAGTTATAATTATAACTATCTATATTAACTAACTAAAAGGTACTTTATACCTTACTTATAATGTTACAGACGCTTATATAGCGAGCACTTTACATTGCGTAAGCATTCCACTTACAAGGTTTCTTTTACTTATAGCATAAGCACCCGGTATACTGCAAGCACCACCTTACTAATCGTAAGGGCTTCAGGTCTTTACACCCTTAGCCTAGTCTGCAGGACTGTGCGTACTGCTTCCCTACACTACTCCTTCTGTAAGAGATTTATCAGGCTGCCCCAGCCTAAGTGACGGCCTACAGGGTTGTTATAGTAATAACTTACATTTCTGTAATTAATTCTAACAGAATTCCCTTAAAGTCTAGATACTCTGTATCTTAAAGATCTTCCTCTTCTTCCTTACTTCCCTTATCTTCTATATCGCACTTACTTATCTAAGTATTATCTTCTTTATTACTTATTATCTAAATATACACGTCTTTAAAGTTAAACTTAATATACTTTCCTCTGTCTAAGACTACCTTCTAACTAACTCTCCTAAAAGAGGGGCACTGTTAAGCTATATAGCCTTTTTTATTACAGTTAAAGCACTAAACTTAAGGTATGTCCTTAAGTGGTTTTTATTACTACTTTTACTGTAGCTTGTCGCGGTTAGGCCAATTCTAGTGGTTTATTATGCTAATGTCTATTAGGCTAGGGTAAGTGTTATAAGTAATGCTCTAATGCTAGTAGTTAGTATAGAAAGGTTTCTGTATTCTTTTTCCGTTAATTACAAAGGAGGCACTACGTTAGTATTAGCCCTTTTTTTCTAATTATTATTTAAATAGTTAGTTATTAATGATAATAGCTTTAATAACGTACTAATCGAAGTCAAATACATACTAATCCTTCTTATAAAGTTTATCCTTAACGTTATCTTTTAAGCTTTTATAAAAATGAAACTTTAAAGTTAACTTATCTTAATTAACTCGATACTAGTTATAGTTAAAGGTAGATAAGTATATAGTTACTAAAGACAGTTACACTAGCTTCTTTAAGCAGTCCTTAACTTACTTCTGTTTATCCTAGACTTTATATATTTTAGTAATTTTAGCCTTAAAGTTAACTTATCCTTTATATTTATTAAACACTTTAGTAATAATAGTTCTTCGTTCTATAAAGACTAAGTTCAAATAATCCTTAACGATAGCTAAGAACTAAAAGTCAGGATTACCCTTAAGCTAATTTACAGTATAGAGAACCTTCTTATCTACTATAATGATTAACTAAAGCTAAAAGTTACACTTTATATAAGTAAGCTAAGTAAATAATTCAGTACTCTTATTAGTAAACTTAAGTAACTAACTAATCTTAAAGTTCTTAAATAACTGTTAAGATATTAACGCATTTTTAATTATCGTAGCTATAAATACTCTGTAAGTTCGAAAGGCTTTAATAAGCTCTATATAAGAAAGCTTATCTTTATCCCCAGTTTCTAAGCTTAAGTTAAGCAGCGGAACGTTATCGTCACCTACCTAATTATTATTTCTAATGGACAGGTTAAGGGGAGGAGGAGGTAGTAAGACAAGAGTTAATATAGTAAGGATAGGAAAAGGGTATTTATGAGTTTAATAAACAGCATTTAAAACTGTAACGTTAATATCGTATTATAACCTATACCTGATATAAGCCTTAAGAGGACTAATACAAGTTAAGATAGAACGTATAGCAAGACGTTAAAGACTAAGTAACTGTTCTAAAGACAGTTTACTAAGCTAACACTCCTAAACACGAGTTTAATGTCACTGTAAGTCGTTATTATTATAATATATAAAGGTAAGTCTAAACAGTAAGATGTAAATAAATAATTAAATACTAATGTGAGGAACTAGAGTCCCTTATAACGGTTATAGCCACAACTATAACTATCTATACTAATTAAATAGAAGGTACTTTATACCTTGCTTATAGTGCTGCAAACGCTTATAGAGCGAGCACTCTACAGTACGCAAGCACTTCGCTCTCGAGGTTTCTCCTGCTTATAATGCAAGCACTTGGCATGCTGCGAGCACCACCTCACTAGTCGTAAAGGCTTCGGGTCTTTGCACCCCTGGCCCAGTGCGCAGTACCGTGCGTACTGTCTCCCTACACTGTTCCTTCTGCGGGGGATTCGTGGGGCCGCCCCGGCCTAAGTGACGACTTATAGGGTCGTCACACTTAAGCCTAACCACTATACTACCTTAGGTCTCCTAAACGCCACACAACCCTTAAGAGGCTACCTTACAGTTAGCGTTTATTAAAACTCGAATTTCTAACCATTAGAGCAGCTCTTTAACCTTAATACTAACTACTGTAAATCGATTAGCTAAAGGTATAATAGTTATAATGTACAAAGTCACTCTTCTCCGTACGGAGGTCTTAGCATTACGCAAGGCTAATAAGGCGCTTAATAAGCGACAGAGGGCTGAAAAAACACGTATGCAGCTTAGAGGGCCACTTACTGTATAAGAGGCACAGGATTTACTAGATCAGAAGGCTATAGGTGAGCAGTTAGCCTAGGAAACACGACAAGGTAGTAGTGGTGCAGGTGGGTCACTATTACGACCTGCACCCGACACAGGCCTTAAGAGGACTGGCGCGGGTTAAGACAGAACGTATAGCAGGACGCTAACAGGTAGGGGGCGTTCTGAAGACGGCTTATTAAGCTAGCACTCTTAGACGGGGGTTTAATGTCACTGTAGGTCGTTATTACTATAATGTACAAAGGTAAGTCTGAATAGTAGGATATAAATGAATAATTAAATACTAACGTGAGGAACTAGAGTCCCTCACAGAGGTTGTAGGCATAACCATAGCTATCTATACTAACTAATTAGGAGGTACTTTGTACCTTGCTCGTGGTGTCGCAAGTGCTTGTAGAACGAGCACTCTGCACTGCGCGAGCGTTCCGCTCGTAAGGTTTCTCCTGCTCGCGCAACGAGCACTCGGCATGCCGCGAGCAACACCTCACTGGTCGTAGGGGCTTCGGGTCTTTGCACCCCTGGCCCAGTGCACAGTACCGTACGTACTGTCTCTCTGCACTGTTCCTTCTGCGGGGGATTCGTCGGGCCGCCCCGGCCCAAGTGACGGCCTGCAGGGTCGTCACAGTCACGTGCGAAGATTCAGTGCTGTAGCATATGCGGTAAGTCTGGCCATAATGCACGCACGTGTAAGGAGGTTGCAGAATTGTCTGATTCATCTGTTTCTAATTCAGTTATTTTTATTTCCTAGTGTTGTGGTTGTGTAATGGAGGATAGATGTAGTGGGGTAGTGGGAAAGTGCTCACTCGCTTAGAATGCTCACTCGCTTAGAATGCTCACTCGCTTAGAATGCTCACTCGCTTATCATGTACGTTAAGGAACTTTGCTCTATTGAATGTCCTACGTATATTTAAGTCCTGTCCCGCCAAATTCCCATCTAATGGTCTGACAATCCATAGTAATTAAGCGGACTCCTATAGTAATTAACAATTTAAGTATGCCCGAAATATCTAACCTTGTTAACTTACTTGAGGACTGGAACTCGCAGCTGCTAATGCAAGCTAGTAAGTTCATGATAATAAAACCAGGGGTAAAAGTTATTGTCGTCGACACGCATTCGACTTGGGGAGCGGCGCTTGTGATCCGAGGGCTTATAGAGCGTTTGATTCCAATTGCAAAAGCACTAACAGCATATGTTCTAGTCTGTGGTGGGACAAGCACTATGCTGGAACGGCGTTGTAGAGGTTGATTGCTACCGTAAAGACTTGATAAATCCGGTTTTCCTCTTGGTCTGTGCGCTCGTAGTTAACCCTCTGTAAAGCAGGGTTGAGCGTAATAGAGGGCTTAGGGGGTTGGGGTTTTGCCGTGTGCACGAACCAAGAGGAAAACCGGATTTATCGAGTCTTTACGGTAATGCTGTGGCTCAGGCGTTGAAGGTGAGCTTCTTCTAGATACCTATTCTGTTTACCCCGGTCTCGAGGGCCATGCCACTCTCACTGTACACACTAGAGTACATACCTACCTCTATCTTACATTTTCATTTGTGGTCACTCAAGGACGATGTGAGCCGCAAAATCGCTCCGAGGACCAGCCCCATATTCCCACCCAGCCCGTCTTTTAGGTATCAATTCCAAAAATTTAGACGGAACTCATTGGACTTGGGTTACTACTCGTACGGGGTCAGATGTGACCGAGGGCTCGGCTCATGATCCATCCAAATAGGGGCAAATAGGGGCACATGATGTCTGCGGAAAGAAATTCTTAATTCAGCGCAAGTGACCTCCGTACTCTACCCTTGCGCGGTTTCCTGATATCTCGCCGGCTAAACAATAAGTTCGACGCTCCAGTGCCGAAAGTCGCTGTGTGGGTGGTTATTCCGGCGCTTGCTGTATTTTTTCTCGATAAGACGCTTCTGGGACTCTGCACGCCTGTCACCCTCATCCTGCTTCACGTTATTCCGCTTTACGGGTGGTTCCAAACATGCGGGGTTTGCAACACCACACTCTATTCCCTAGCAAATCCAGAATGGTGCGGGGTCGGTAAAACGGTGAAGCAAGTGGACGACATTTTCCCGGCAGGCTTCGCGCCTGCCGCGCAGCTGGGACTGACTTTCGAAAGGGACGTAATCCGCCCACGAAAAGAAAAAGAAAACCCCATCCAGCTTCCTGCCACACTGACTACGTCCCCAGCTTGATTCGACGTTTCACGGCCACGGGTTTGAGTGGTACTCGAGCCGCCCGCCAGAAGGGTCGCTGTTTTACAGACTCTGAGGCGGGATGGCCCAGTGCACGGGACATGTCAGTTGTCTGTTTCGCCACTGCACCGAATGGAACTGCCTGCAGGTGAGCAGTCAGCAACTTCATCACCACCCGGCAGCTGGAGGTTGCACACCAAAAATGGAAGCCACGAGGGACAGGGCTGAATCCCCCATCAGACTGACCTAGTCGCATTCGCGATCGAAGCGAGAGCGGCCTGCACTGCACCTTCTGTTCCCGTTTAAGATCTATGGACCCGTTCTGATTGATGACGGCTTTCCCGGTGAGACATATCAATGTCATTGGTAGGATTGAAAATGTCGCGCTCAGTTGAGCGAAACATCGTGCTAATGATTGAGGGCACATGATGAGATCCTGCATTCCAACAGCACGCCCAATTGTGCACTTTGGGCCTTCAAACGCTCCAAACCATCTGGGCTCAAGGAAATGGCTCGATTCTTCGACGAGGTATGGGTGGTAATCCCTGCCCTGCGTGAGTGATAGATAGCTGCCACTGGTGCCCAACGCCTGTTCGACGAAGATTTTTCACACCAGTCGGCATGCCATTGGGCCAGGCCCTCGGTGTCGTGCATGGGTAAGGTAGCCTGAGGTGTGCCTACTGAATGCCCAGCTGTTCGCGGCACACCCTTTCCGCGGCTTCTTCCATGCGGCACACCACAATGCTAACTGACGCTTCTACCCGCCGAACTTGAGGCGACTCTGACGGTACCATGTACCGCTCTACTTAGTGAGAGAAATCAGGATTTGGATGAGAAAGGAAATACAACGGTGACTCATTGTTTAATTAGGGCACCAATGCTGTTGGCCCAACTGTTGGCCTAACTGTGACCCGGCCCGCTAACTCGATGGATCTTGGCGGGTTTCACAGATCGTCGCGCGTGAGACGATGTTCGCGAGACGCCCGGCCCGCGGCAGACGCAGAAATCCCGAGACTCGGAGCTTCCAAATTCCCCTCCAGGGCCGCTGCTCAACCCCCACACCCCACCCCCATTCCCCGCCCATCTTGTTTTCCTGTCTGAGCAAGGGCCAGGGGTTTACCTCAGGGCCCTGGACGATGATGTCAGGTGGCCTCCAGGCCCCTCCAAGTTTCCCCGCCCTTGACACTGGAAGTTAAGGTATCCGCTCCGAGTCTGGGACTGTGACAACTGCCCATCAAAAGATTTGGTAAAAGGGGCGATGGCGGATTACCACAAGAAACTTTTTATGATAAAGGCTACCTAGATATCTAATGCTAGTTACAGGTTCCCAAATTCCCACTACAAGTACGCCTCTGGTGGGTATTGTTTTCCCCATCAATGTCCCCGAAGACAATCCCTTTCTTTCCATTGTAACGCCACATCCAACAATTTCCAAGTCACCTTTCTCATGCTGCCTCCAACTGCCCGTATTATCTCGCTACCTGACATGATCATTCGCAAAATGCCTACCTACCCTGCAAAGCAACGCCAAAAAGTCATTCCGTCTCTTTTATCGTCGTGACCCGTGCTTTTCCTTTTTTTTTCTCACCGGTGCCGTTGCAAAATGCAATTCCTGTTCGATTTACCGTTGCTTGTCCGCTGTTGAAGCACACACTCTTTGCGCATTCCCCGATCTGATCGTCAAATGTTGAGGCCGAATCAGCGGTGGTTGTCGCACGCCGCTCCCCCGCTTCATCCAGAGCCCATTCCCCAGTTCTCGCTGTCATCGTCCGGCGGGTAACTCTCGCTGTCATCGCCATGTGTTTCGTCTTCATAGTAGTAATTTGAAGGCGCACTGCGGTGCGCATCACTAGCAACCTCTCTTCCCGCCGGCTCAAAAAAGATCGGCGCGGCCAGCGGGTCGGGAAACCCACTGCTGCGAAGCGGGGCTTGGGCCGCATGCCGGTAACCGTGACCCGCTCTCGTGCAGCATGCACAAGACCCGGTATGCGGCCCTACGGTCTGCCCAACGTCTCTCTGTCCGGATCTCGGAACGTATGGCGGGTGCTGGACGGCAGCACCAGCGGCAGAGGCTTGGTATCCGAACTCGTGATGTTGCGGCAGCCCGTACTGTTGGCTTGCACGAGCGCGGAGATCTCCGACCGGGCCGTCCTCGTCGTAATAGACAAGAGGGAGAGAGATCGGAAGGACGATTGCGTAGCGGAATTGGTTCACGGGTGGCCACGTGTCTCTTGGTGGGTATTGGTAGAAGTTGTTCATGGTGTTGTTGACGCTGCGATCGGATTAGAACTGCATGCCGACCCCTCGTGTTCAAGACCGGAGCTTCTGCCATCAACGTACCGCTGCATATTCGCATCACGATGATAGACACGCGCTCGACCCCGGGCGGTGTTCCCGGATATGTGATAGGTGTCTCGGCGACCTTGGTCTCTCTGGTCGTAGGCGGGACCATTGGGTGCGTTCGACGGCCTGGAGTTGGCCATGGCAGGCACCGGGCGCTGCCGAAGCGGCCAGTCGAACGTTCAGACTTTCCTGGGCGAGAGGAACCCCAGTTTAGGTAAGCGCTACCTAGGTGTGAGGTTCGGCACGTTGACGAATCATAGCCCGAATAAATGATCGGTCTCGGGGGCAGCGGTGAGAAATGCGCAGTTGTAAAGGTTGAGACGGACAATTGGTCACTGGTTTTGCCTCCGGTTCCATGTTGGGAGCGGAAGAATATATGGCTCGGACTGGGGTCACAGGGGTGGATGCCCGGGGATCAGGCAGAGGCGTTGGCTGCATGGCTTGTGGGTGGGTTCTCGCCGTGGAGGGGTTTCTTTTGCCCTCCGGCAGCAGACACCTGCTTCAGATGGTGCTCATGCAGGGTTGCTCGAACGCCGTCCCGAGTACGCCGAAATTCCCGCCGGGCCAAGATGGTGAAAAAAGGCAACCTTGGAACTCAGCGAGTAAGGTCCCACCTATGCGGCCGATTGATTTCGCCTTAAATTTGGTTCGCCAACAAGGCAGGCCAACGTGGCCTCGCAGAGGGGCTGCATGGGTGTGTTGCCAGTGAATGTCAAATTTTGCCTTCTTTTTTCGAGCCTCGCGGCTCGCGGGGAAGGTACCTCTCGGGATGCCAGGAATCTCCGTTGTGTCGACATGATTGTCTTTACCAGCCGGTTGGGCTGCAGTGGGCATCGTTGAGAAGAAGGTACCTTGCTCCCCTTTCCGCTTGCCTACCCTGATATAAAACGACACCGTTCAATGCTGCGCCGTCGTGGTTTTGGCGATCCGTCTTCAACTCAAATTCATCCGCAGGGAGAGTTTTGTGCCGAGGCGCAATCGCAGCCAGCATTAAAACCACCAACTTCGCCCAGCCGACAGCCACACAAATGCCTACCCCGCAGAAGAACGCCCACAACCCGGCACGGGCAACACGATGCCCATACCCCGACGATGAATGTGAGGAGGGTATCCCAGCCATCCACACCACACCCGCTCCCAGAGCTTGGACCCCGACCACACGGCCTCAGCAGCACCCAGCCTTCGGCAGGCCCAGCACACCTATTTGGCGCGGAGAGGTTCAGATATCGCAATGTATGTGCTGCATTCAGATAACCCCTCCCCAGTGGGCTTGGTGACCGGGGTTGGCTAACAAGCACCGTCTGGCAGCTGCACTCGTGCCCGCGCTGTACTCGTCAGGCTGCAGCACCCCACCCCCACAAGATGCAGCACAGAGTCCGACAGCGGCGGTCAATCCCGTTTCGAACCCTACTGGCCGGATGCGTAGGGAGTTCAAGGCGCTGAAGATCGGAGGCAATGCAAGGATATTCGGCGCGACTCTCTCTAGAACCGAGTCACCTAATCACGTACGGGACGGCGCGGACCTGTACGTCGAGGGCATCGATACTAAAGACAACGCCATGGTATTTCTGGGAGACGTGATCGGCTACTCTATGCGGGAGTTTCACCCCAAAACCGATGAAGAAGAGGTTTTCCATGACGCGCAAGAGTCTCCCGACGACCTCCAATAAGGGCGGGTGTTTGGCATGCATGGTGGGTTCACCCAAACTTAGGGGTGTGTCTGTTTGAACGGAGGGTGGCAGGGTTACGCGAAGCACGAGTCCGCAGACCCTAATCGGCCGCCCTGCTGGCAAATATTAGGGGCAGGGAGACCAGGCTAGCATGTGACAACCGGGAATGAATGTGTGCTAGATTGAAATAGAATGGATAAAACAGACTGCGGAAACTTCATTTATTTATATTCCCACTCTATCTTTGGTACTTTCGATCTCCTTCGAGTTGCTTTGCTGAAGACCCACGCTCTCGCCCACTTTCTCTCCCGTGCAGCTCGCGCCCCAAAACCATCGGTACATTCCGGCTTCCCATGGGCCAGGTATGAGCGGATGTTCCCGGGAGAATGAGAAATCGAATCACCCCAAGCCTGCGCACCCTTGCAGAAGGAACCCTTGAAACGCGTCCGCCAAAGCTCAGGCTGAAATAAGGTTGAGTTGCCTGGGCAACAAATACACCCACATTTGCCACCCCTGACTGACCCCTATTCTTGCTTCCGTTGGAGAGTGGTAACTTTGACTAACATCCACCTTTGATATCGTGGTGGTATTTTCATGCGCCGATCCCCGGACTACCCATGTTCCATCATTGTGCTGCCCTTGATATCGTACCTTGCACTTGCTCCCCTTCGTGATTCCCTGTCCCAAGGAGTTGCATTTTTTCTTCGCTGTGCAAGCAATTGTTCAAAAGGTTCCGAGCCCATCCCACCAAACACTTGCGTGCTGTCATCCCATGCCTGGCAGTCGCGATACTCGCTCGAGACTTGCTGTACTGGCGGCGAGAGAACACCAACATCCCCGTAAATCACCATTGCCCTGTCAAAGGTTCGGGAACTTATCACCTGCCTCTTTGGCTGGCTGGCCTGAACGAAGCTAGACATCTTGTCTTCCACTGGTCGTGCCGCTGCGAATGCTGCCTGGAGAACCCCCTCCTGGAATCTCGCCGTCATGCCCACGTGGATGATATCGATTCGTGCTATCAGGTCCAGCTTCACCCTATCCATGCGGTTGAGTATCCCTGTGAGTTCCCTGTCGTCTTGCCGACTGCTCTTGAAAGCACGGAGATATTGCCTTGCTATGCTCCTCCTCCGTACCCGGCCCAGTCGCTGTAAGAAACTGTCTAATTCCTGGGAGACTTTGCCCAGTTTCGATATTTGGCTCAAGATTTCGTCCGTTTGGAGTTGTCGTTGACCCCTGATGAGCTCCAGAGTCTGGCCGAGATCCTCAAGGAGTCCTTCATTGTCTTTCATGACCTTCGGGTATTCCCTAACTGCCCCTTTAGCTTCCATTATTTGTTGGATAAGGCTGGCTGTTTGACCGATGAGCTGAGCCACGCAGGCGGCTGAGGAGACTACTTCCTATAACTTGCAGTTAGTTTCTACCGTGTTAATAATGGCTGGAGACACCCTTGACTCGTACCATGATTGTATAAAGCGAGCTCGAAACTATTGACGAGAGATTCGGTTCGGGGAGAGGGCTGGAAAATTGACGCTGACACTGATAGCAATGAGAAAATCGAAAGACTGATGGTGCTCACCGTCTAGGGGGCTGTGAGCACTTTAAAGTTGACCTCAAGCTTCTAGAGTGGGGTGACCGCTCGAAGGGCTCAAAGGACTTTCGTCCAATCAAGTTTCCAAGGCTCATGTTGGGAGCCCCTAAATTCCGCCTCGCCGCGCCGAATACCGCGCATCGGTGATGCAGAAAGACGTGTCAGGCTGCAAGGCAGGGACCGGCATCGCAGATCGAATAATCCTGGCCACAGAACTCCGACGCACTGAATTTTCCGTTGAGCCCGAGGCACTTTTGAGGTCAATGTGCTTGTCTTCATATGTCAATCGAATGCTGCCAACTTACACGCGGTGCCTCACTGGTTTCAAAACTCGCCACTTTGATGGGAAACCCTGGAAGAAAGCATGGTGAATTGGGAGTACATAACCTATAAAACCAGGAACAACACCTGATGTTAAAATAGACTCTGGACACTCTGTTTTCGATCTCGGTAGTTCGGGGCTCCACCAAGTTGATGCCCAAACGCGGGGTACATGAGCTTGTGCTAGCTACCTTACCCACGCATGGTATGATCGGAAACCGCCCGGTTGCCACGATGCCCCTCTCACACGCATTATCCGGAATATCGGGACGGGTTCACAGACTAAAATGGATGTCGGTTTCCAGCTTGTCCAATAAGAGGGCAAGTGCTTTAGGTACCCACGGCCCAGGCGAGATTCTATCATGCAGAGTGTCCGTTGATGGAACCCAAACACAGCGGGTGGCGCCCGCGTCTGCTCCGTGGACTCTCCCACGCGAAACCCGACCCGGAAGAGTCGCAACATTGGGCCGCCTCACACACCTCCATGTGAAAACCAATCAGGACAAGAGAGACTCGTCGTGCCGAAAATGGGCTGGGTACAGCCTCCAACATGTCTGATCTGGATGCCCACGGTGCCTTTTATCTCTTCGCCGCTTATTGTCGATTGGAGGACTGGAATGCGGCCACCTTCTCGGGTACCTTGAATATAAATTTCCCAGCTTCGGCCTCCCTGCAAAGAGGAATGGTTCCCCTACCCGAGACATTCGGGTAGGTACCGGGTGCAAGTATCTCAAGACCCTGTACGAATGGCAACCCTTCCCGGGCATCAGGTGGCAACCTCGAGGTCATGTGGCAAATTTCATGCGGTGAAACCAGCAGTTTGTTGGTTCGGTCGTACCGCATGCTACACCCCTGACTGGACATCACCAGGTATGTCCAGAAGCTATTTTCCTACTTCACGCAGTTCGATGTGTTGAGTCCCAACTTTCCGCTGGCTTTGCCTGGCACTGATCATCAGGAAACGGGGGCCTGACTGTCACATACGGCCATACCCACTGGAAAATTCGGGATCCCGTCCGCTCTCCCATAGACAAGCCAGTGAGGGCCAGACTAGTAGTTGGGTCGGTGACGACCAGCGAATCCATGGTGTTGTATGTTTTTTTGCTCACATTTCTCAATGTGGGTCTCGTGTCCGATCCCTTTTTGGGAATCTCCACAGCCCGATTTTTTTGTTATTAAAACTGTTTTGTGTTTTCAGCTGTGATACCTTTAAGAAAGGAAGTCCGAGCACCATATGAGAGTGACAACTGTATGATTTCCTTTCAGGACTAGTCACTTGGTTCTTCCCAAGATACGCCGGGTTCTCCCTTCGGGCTGAAGAACGTTCTAGATTGCCAAGTCCAAAGTCGCAATCCTACACTGCAGATCTGGTGCGCCTCTCCGACTAGGCTACTGTCCGGTCGACGGATGGCTCTACAGTCCCAGGGTAGCATTCTGTCGCACTTGTCACCCGCGTTGGTGCGAGCGAGGTCCCCTCAGAATCCTTCCCGTCTTACATCGCTCCGAGTGGGTACCACTTGTGGCCCGAAGCGGTGTGAATGTTTCATCGGGCAATAGCTCCAGTAATTAAGATCAGGATCTCCCGCGCGGCTTCTCTTGTGGGATCGAAGACGACACCCGTGCAGCGTCTTGAGGTCCCTCCTGCAGAGGGCTGCTAAGCATTACAAAGGGCATGGTTCTGCGCTGCTGATAGGATCGGAGGAGGGCTGACAAGAAACTGTGCGCGAGAGATACCTAGCCAATAGGAATGTGTGCATGATGGGATTGCTATGCGGTTAGTTCCGGCTGGGGTGAGATACCGCCGCGCGGGAACATCAAGAGTATATCTACGGCGGCCAATTGGTGGCTGATTCAGCCGCTGAGCGCCACCTCACAGCCAAAAAGGGGCCGTGCCCTCAGCGACCGGAAATATCCCAAGGATGTCTACGTCTGCGTAGGGTTAAGGTTATATATACGATTTTTTAGCCCCTAAGCCCCTAAACACAAGCAATTGCGTGTAATTACGCGCAATCTACGCAGTAAACAGCGTTTTCAGGCCTAAACTGTATTATAATAACGGTTTAATTACTAAATCTATTTACAGAAGGCTTATTACTGCCGGCGCTGTGCTGTTATTACACTGGCCGGCCACCCTTCTTATCACTGGCGTTAGCCTCCCTTATCTTCCTGTTAACGTGGAGCTGTTTGTAATATAAATCTAGAGAATAGTTAGATTGCTGTTATTTAGCTGTAATAAAGAATATTACCGATTCCTCGCTTAACCGCTGTAAGTTAATAACTTGTTAAATCTCTTAGATAACTTCCAGCTGTAAAGAATATTATTAAACTTTAGCTTAACAGCTGGCACGTTATTAGCTCCCTTACTAATTATTTAAAGCTGTAATTAAAAGGTTACTCTGTAAGTTAGTAATCTATTTACGTTAAAGGTTATTTACGGTTTTAACAGCCTGGCTTATATAGTGTTTTAACAGCCTTATAATCTTTAGCTTTAGGTTTAACTGGCTGGAGTAGCTTAATTAGCTTTTTAATAGTAATATTAGTGCTAACGCTAGAGTTAGAGCTAATATTATTATTAATATTAAAGCTGATGTTAATATTAGTGCTAATAGTGGTTATAGCTGGAAAACGCTTTCGGTAAAAAGGTTACGTAAAGAAGATTAATAGGTTCCGGCTAACCGTTCTACTGTTATATAAACCTTAATTATTAAGGTTATTAAAAGTTCTGATATCTTTACCTTATTTTAAGCTTTAGCTGTTTTTAGATAATTAGTAAGGATTAGTAAAACTTATATTAAAATAGTTAATTGGTTTAACTATTTACTTTCTTTTATTATTACTGTTACATAATACGTATACGGTTAGTAGTCTTTATATTAGAATACTGGATAATTTTATATAATGGATTTTAAAAACTAGTGTATTAATAATATTAAGTCTTTTAAAATTACCTTTTAAAGGTAGAATAATAAATTTATAAAGCTAGTTACTATAAGGTCGTTTATTTACTTTAAGTTAAAGCTAAACTTATTTACTTACTAATTTAACTTTAGATAGATTAACGTTAATAGCGAGTTTAAAGGTAACGTTTAGCTTTAACATATCTTAAACTTCCTTATCTACATTAAATAATTAGTTATAATCTGTATAAACTTCCAGGGTAGTGAATTTAAGTAATAATTAACTATTTACTTTTAATTTTATTAACTAGTATAGTAAATCTGCACTTTACTTACCTCTTTTAACTTTACCGTTTTTACTTTAAAGCTTTAACTAACGTAAGTCTTTTTATTTAACTAGATACTAACGTATATAAACACTTTAATAACTTAATTTTACTAACTATTATACGTTAATATAAAGGTAAGGTTAGCTTTAGTGCTTTTTAATAGTTAAATATTATATTATTACGTTTAGCGTTTAAAGTAAAGAAATAGCTTATCGGTAAGGTTTTATTAATATAAGAGGTAGAAAGTTACTATGTTAAGAATGTAAATAAGTAAGTTTTAGCTTTAAAAGGCGTTAATAGTTTCTAAGTAGTTATATTAGTTTTACTTTTTAACTTACGTAATAGTGATAAGTAGTATATACTAAGTAAGCCTTTTATTAGTAAATTTAAATGTAAAGAGGTTTAAGATCTTAAGGTTTTAGTAGTTACTGCTGCAGGTAAGTATATAATAATTAAGAAGTATATTAGCTAAAGTTTAAAAGTAATATTTAGCTAATTAGTTAGTATAGCTTTATAACTCCTTAATAACCTACTTAAGGTTATCTTTTAAATAACTGTTAAAAATAGCATCTTAACCCTTATTAATATAGATAACTTTCTACTACTTTATATTACGGTATTAAAGAGATTTAATATACTCCTAGGCGTTATTTTCTTAAGGTAAAAGGTATGTATTTATATTAAGGGTTTATTACGATTAGTAAAGGTTAATAATAGTAGTAATGTAGGTTTAAACTGACTGTTAAGTAAGTTAAGTCTTTAAAAGCAGTATATTACTGTTAACCTTCTAATTTTATAACTGTAACGGCTAATTTATAACCTCCTTAATAAGGAAAAGAAGGAGTTTATCCTTTATTACCATCTTACTATTTTAATATTATTTCCGCTAGCAGAACTGCTAGAATTCTTTTTACTTCAGCTTATATATTAATAACGTGTTTTTCAGCTACATTATTTTAATTAAAATTGCTGGCGTCGCTTCGTTCGTCATTCCGCGACAGCCCTTCGCTACGCTACAGGGCGCTCCATTCCTCACTTTCGCTCCTGGCAATTTTAGCGTAGGGTATTAAGCTTATTTAAATAAGTGCAGCGAACAAAGCGACAGAAACCTGTCCGGAGGCCAATACATCTATTTAAAGAGATAA
>Ga0247780_1000915_pt1 | contig 22219 bp, 24 predicted proteins | sample UWRJL079202R5_FD_179927 | JGI IMG/M metagenome (GOLD analysis project Ga0247780, IMG submission 179927) | Plant litter microbial communities from Arlington Agricultural Research Station in Wisconsin, United States - UWRJ-L079-202R-5 | ecosystem: Environmental > Terrestrial > Plant litter >... | reverse complement strand
GGTGGTGTTGTGGGGTGGGAGTGAGGGAGGGGGGGTGGGGGGGGGGGGGGGGGTGGGGGGGGGGGGGGGGTGGGGGGGGGGGGGGGGGGGGGGGGGGGGGGGGGGGTACCAGGGGTATTTCCTTACAGCTTATCACCTGGAAGGTCTAAGATTCGAGTAGAAGATTAAGATTGGACGACGTTTTAATAGTTATAATGCTGATTACTTAGCAGCAGTGCGTAGATAGATATAGTTCGTGTGGATCCCTTATCACTTCCTTTATTTCTATTAGCGCTAGAACGATTAAGTTATTTATCTAGACCTAAAGGCTTTCCAGAGAGTTGAAAGGATGTCCGGCTATTAGGGTATAGGTTCGACCATCGATTAATAACGCGTAAGATACCGTACTGATTTGTTCTCGAGTATTGTGGCGGACGATGGGGTAACTGGAAATTAGTACACCTTAATTAAAGAGTATGTCCACTATCTGGACCTTGTTTCCAGTAAGTCTGAACGGGCTGCAAAACACTCTGCCAGCGAAGTTATCCTTATACTGGGCTTTCAGATAAGGCTGATTAAGTATTCTGCCGGCTTGCTTCTGCAGCTTGCTAGGTACCGAAACGGTGATAGTCGGCTTAGAAGGTGGTATATGCCAACCCTGTTTCAATGTCATTTCTTCTTCATACGTTCGTTAATCACCATCCTCCCCACGGCTTTCCAACAGTCTCTCCAACAGTCTCCCCAGTCCATGTTTCGGCTCTCGAGGACCGAAGATGTTGTAAACAGCACCGCAATAATGCCGGTAAAAAGTGAAAGAATCTGATCAAGTCCCGAAAGAGTAACTCCAACTTCTGGGAATGCGCACACAGTAACGGTGTAATAAAGACCCACGATGGCGGCCAGCAATATCATCGAGCCTATCGACACTTCTATCAGAAGCTTCCCCCAACCCAGGAGACTCTGGGACCAAATTATGCTCAGCCAATCCCCACACGAATGAGTCTTTAATGAGCTGCCTATATTCCACAACGAAAAACACAGCTGCTTTATCAGAACATAAGAGAACAAGATTAGAAAGACAAGAGGGAAGGAAAAACCGGATACCGCATGGAACACGGCTTTAAGTCCACACTGAATCGCTAGGTAACAGAAACAACCTAAAACCCACAACTCAGATATAACGAGGATCCAAGGCAGCAACTTTACGCGCACCTTGAGTCGGTCTCTTGATTCGGCGGTCTTGATTTTCACATACCCAACTGCGAGCAATGCACAGGTCGCAACCCAATGAAAAGTGAACGCCACCTGAAACGAGGAATTCAGCCCCATAACCATTTCTTTCTGTCGAGGGCTAAGATTCCTAAACATATCCCATTCGTGGAACGACTTCGAAAAATAATATGAGTAGAATGAAGGTGCATAAAATGTGAATGCCCCCTCTTCATTCATTTGACGGATGTCGTCGGCATCGAAACGGGCGATTTGCGCGGCCATGTGGCCTGCCGAGAGGCAAGCATAGAGGGCGAAGAAGACGAGATCTGGCGCAATCTTGAGGCGCGAGAAGTTTTTAGAAGGGTGGAAAAACCATGTGATGAGGACGCAGAGGAGGGCGAGGTACCAGCATGCGAGGTTGCCAGGACCGTAAAAGGATATTTGGAGGTCGTAGGTTGGTTCTGAATCGTGGAGCGTTTGTGCCATTGCCGTTGTGCTGCTAGTATTGTCTCTGCATGTTGTGCAGTGGAAGATCTGATTGAGAGTCTTTTGATTTATGTCGACTGAGGCCGTCCATGGCGCGGGCCGGGTGAAGAGGGGGTGGCTGTGCTATAGGTTCGAAGGCTGGGGCTGAAAACGGATTACCCCTCCAGAAAGCCCAATCATGGATTTCGGTGGAAAAAAATGCCGAACACTGCAATGCGAAAACTCGACACTGCGGCTACCAATCTCCGGCTGGTAAAAAAATTCCTATATGGTGCCGCCATGGAACGCCGGCGCTACGGCGGCCGCGCCGAGGTGGCCGCCAACAGACGCGCTGCTCTTACAGAAATTGCCGTCATTGATTTTACCGGCCACTCTCGCGTTCTCCAGGGTCGCGACCTTGTTACTGGCCCGGACTGAGTCCGCGTACTACCACGCTTCTCAGCATTAGATCCACCTTCACGGGATCTACTCCTATCTGTCTGGCATTGACCTATCTGGGTTAGCGAGGAAGAATAATGTTCGCCTTCAAGGGGGAGGGGGGACCGCTCCTTTTGCCGGCGAAGCTCTAGAGGCACTGCGCCGTCACGCGGACGGACAAACAGAAAGGCCGATGGTGATGCCTATACCCCAAACGAGAGACGGCGGTGCTCATCACCATGTCCAACCACAATTTTATCTTCAGTGCTTGATAACCCCACCATCTTCTTGTGAATCTTGACGTTCATCTCAACATCAGCTCACACACCACTCAAACTAGCAAAATGCATCTCCTGCCCACCCTCTTCGCGCTGCTTCTCAGGTAAGGACTTGCCTCCGCCGAATTCATCGCTCCTTCCCCCGTCTCCGAATGCGCCGCAGTCACGGCCACCAGCAAAGTCACCTGCCGCATGAACATCGGCTGCTGCGCCGCGGGGGAGTGCTGCGCTGGCGGGTGCTGTCCTATCGGCGCATTTTGCATCAACAAAGGACGTGGAGATGAGGGATGCTGTCCGCTGGACGACGCTACAACCTGTGGCGTTGTGCTACCGACGCTTGTGAGTGTGGCCGGGTGCTATCGTGGGACCTTTACTGATGCGATGACAGACAAAAGACTGCAATGTCCGCACGACGGCCTCTGTGACTTGCACGGCGGCTGAGACCAGCTGGCCGTGTCCGCCGGATAGCGCCTGTGGTGTGCGATTTGGCGCTTGCTTTGCGGTTGCAAACACCTGTACTGCGTCTGCTGGTGTAGCACCGACTGCTCCACCCAGCGGTGGTAGCTCAACGGCCACGGGGAACGGTGCCCCGACGATAACAACGTCGCAAAGCAGATCTAGTCGGTCACCTGGCGGTTCAGATTTCCAGGCGGCTATTGCATTGGGAGCCGCAATCATGGTGATAGTTTCCAGTGCTGTCATGTAGTGGCATACTTGCTATCAGAGAAAGTGAGCCACTCGATGGCGAGTTAACACCTCGCGTACTTGGGGACAAATACAACTGTCCTTTTCTAAACACCTCAAAATTAGGTGCCAGGTGACCCATGTTTCGTTCCATTAACCAAGGACATCCGCGAAAGTCTCAAAGGCCTGAAATAGGTGCAATCGCCGTAGTCCAAAAGCTGCTGGCTGACCATGACAAGCAAGATGAAAAAGAAAGCGAACTTGACAATAAACATGATGACATCGTCCGCGTAGCCCCACCACCTACTTTTTGCTTCCTTGGCTTCGAGTTTCGTTACAAATCTGCGCTTCTTGCTAGGGCGAAACGGCGACAAGGGACTGGAGGCTCTGTAGCGCAACGGGTGGCTTAATAGTACTCCCCTATAAAGCGCCATCTTGCGGGAGCAACTTCTTCCCTCCTGCAAGGATCAGTCAATGCATTCTGTGACACCACGCTACAGTCCCTAGTCTTCCATCCCCTATCTCTACCGATTCATCTCTGTCACGATCACCTTTCTTGATTAACCAGTACAGTCTTAGAATTGTTGAGCTCATGGCTTTAACTAATTCGGCCTGCGCTGTGGACATCTCCCACCGTCGAAACCTCCGGGCTTCCTAACGATAGTGGCCGTCCAATTCTGCCGGGTGCTCCCTATACGCCGACATTTCAACAGGAGTCTGTTGGGCCTCCAACTCTTGGTATGGCGTATGATACTTGGCGTCTTGGCGAGGATCCGTCATCGGGACCGTGTCTGGCAATCCGGCCCTCGCGCTCTTCTTGCGAAACCGGTACGCCAGCCAGGCAACAAGGATGAGAGCAAGGACACCAACGGCGACGCCAACGCCGATGCCGGCCTTGCTACCGGAGCTCGAGTCGCCGGCACCCGTCGCCGGGGCTGGTGGTGTGGTTGATGAGGAAGATGGCGTTGGGGTGGACCTCGTCGCCTGGGAAGAAGCCGACGTGCTTAACGACGGTGCATTGGTTGGTCCTTGGTGAGCATTTTAGTCAATCGGACCCCATCTCTCAGCACCACAAGTAGACCTACCCTCGCCGGCCCGGATCAGCGGTAGTCGTACCTCGCCGCTCTTGAGGATATAGCCGTCTGATCCGCACCCGTTACTGTCGGTCTGCCGCGCAGCATAGCCAAAGAGACTCTTAAGACAGCAGAAGAAGCCGTTATTGTCATACAAGTCCCATGTCTCGTTGGCGCAGCGCGGCTGCTGCACCAGCGCCGCGGTGCAGTTGGCGGCTGACGGACAACACTGGCGCCAGGTTAGCGATCCTGGAGAATGGCGTCGCGACGCGGAAACTCACATTGACGTTATACTGGGCCGGACAAAATGAGCCTTCAGGACAGCAGACGCGATACGGCGGCAGCGTCGTCCCGCAGTCGACCTCTTGACGCAGACAGGAAGAACCGTTGAGACGAAGGGCGAAACCTGACGGTGATGCCGCCATGATGGCGCGTTTGGCGTTGGTGAGGAATGGCGGTCAAACTGGCGTCGCGAGAGGATCGGAGAACGTCAGAGATCCACAACGCACAGCATCCTTCGGGGATGCCAAGTCTGACGCTAAGGCAAAGGGGCTGCGACGTTGCACGGAGGCCAGGCCGCCTCGAGCCCATTGATGCAGGGATTGGCCAGCCGCGGCGACCAATGAGCACCGATTGATACTGCGAGCCGGTCAGCTCTACACAGGGGAAGGTAGTGGGGACCGATGCACTGGTGCTCAAAAGTTCGCAAAAGCCCCGACGCACCGCCGACGTCGAGACAGACGCTAGCGGCCCTCAGCACCAAAGAGTGTAAAAACGGGACGGGGACCACCCAGCACGCTGGTGCCCGCGATTCGGCGATTGGTTCGTTGAGCCTGCTCTTGGGGCAGTTATCGGACTTGAAAAGCGGATCGTTTACTGCTTTAATATAACAACCTGTCAGAAGCACTGCACTCTGGATTCTGTGGAATTGAAGGGGTTGTAACTGCGTGATTCTCTTCCTTGTGCGGTTCTCTAGCTCAGCCAGAGAACCTTCCTTATAGCTGTGAATAGTGGCAAGCCGTGTGGCAAAGCCACGCGGCTACAATTGCACGTCTGTGGCAATGGTTACAAATCTATTGTTCTGGTGGTTTCCAGGCCTTTCTGACAGTTCTGGCCTCTGGCCAGAACCCCCTTCTTTCTGACACAACCTTACAGGCTGTCACTTAAACCGGTGCAGCCTAACGTATCCCCCACAGAAGGAACAGTGCAGGAGGACAGTAGATACAGTACTACACACTAAACCAGGGCTGTAAAGACCTAAAACCCTTACAACTAGTAAGGAAACGTTCACAGCATATAAAGTGCTTATAATATAAGTAAAGAAAACCTTATAAGTAAGGTGCTTACATTATATAGAGTACCTATACCAGAAGCATATAAGACAATATAAGTAAAATATAAAATACCTTCTAAATAATTAATATAAATAAACATTATCATAACTATAATAATTGTAAAGACTCCTAATTATTTTCATTAATATTATATTATTTATTTATATCCTATTTGATGGAGCAGAGGGGGCAGTACAAGGGGCCGGGGAGGCCGGATGTCATGCAGTGGTTCCGGCATATACGGAGTGCCAAGCCGGGGCTAGATGCGGCTGTCAATTTGTGTGGACGGCAGTCTTTGAAGAATGACGCGAGAAGGGCCGCCGCGCGTATGAGCGGCGAGGACGGGTTGTTTTTCGTCGAGGAGGAGGTGTTTGAGGTTGGAGTGCTTCGCGCATCTATCTGTACTAGTACCTATTATCCGCCATTGGGGTTCATCTACATATCTAAGTAAGGGAATATGGATACAATAATCTCGTTCAACACAATCGCACAGGAGAACCCCCCGGGCTATAAATTCAAGTAACTCCCCTGCGAGGCCTCGGAGAAATACACCTGCAGCGGCTTCTGCGGACGTTCCTCGCCGCCCCTCCCAGCCGTCCTGGTAATCTCAATGTCCACCGTTTTCCGTATGTCCATGGTAGCTGCAGTGCCATTCAAGTTTCGCAGCTCTATGCGGTCACTCGAGCCAACCGCACTGACATCGACACTGGGGGACCCCAGCGACTCATCCGACTTATTCGCTGCTGCGTGCGTTCCCGCACCAGTTGGCGGCGACCCCGAGGCAAACTGCTGCTGCTCTCCCGTGCCGCGCGCCGAGCTCCACCTCTTGGAGCCTCCAACCACCCGAGCCACCCCGCTGACGGCAGGGAAGCGGGTGGGGAGAAAGATGTTTCGCCAGCTAGAGAGAGAACTCTCGGTGGTGCTGTAGATGATGGCATCCACAAGCCCCTGGAGGACGATGCACGCCTTGTCGAGGGTTTGGAGTTGCCATGGGGCGGGCAGTCCGCTGATGGTCTGGTAGATGCGGATGCCTGTGGGCAGTGACCATATCGCAGCGTAGGATAGGGGGTAAAGGAGCATGAGGCGGGCCAGCTGAACGATTTGTCAGAATATCCTCCCTCGACGAGTGACGGTTGATCAAGCATACCTTCTTCAGCTTGCGAGTATGGCTGGCCGACACGACGGTAGCGCCACTCAACCCGTGTGAGTCCAGTCTGTGGGAGTTAGAGCCGCTGGGGTTGCCGGATTCGGAGGCCCCGAGGGAGATGAGACGGCGATGGGCGCGGAAGAGGATAAAGTACAGCCGGGCGTACATGAAGAACATGATGGCAACGATAACTCCTGCCAGAGTAAGGTTAGGTAAGGACCAAGTCGAGGCTGCGTATATATCGCGGGAACTTACATCTGGGAACAAAATTGACCAGAAGCCGAACCTTGTCCGAGGTGAACCAATACCACGCGCCAATGTCACCATACCCAGTGATTCCAAGCCCGAGCAATGCCTATAAGAGGGAAGACACCCATAGCACAACCCAGGGGATGAGAGGGTGCGTCTTAACCCACATGGAACACCTCTTTTAGTCGTTCAGAACAAAGTAGGTGTAGATGGCGATGATGACTTGGCGATACGGAGGCAAATCAATGCTAAAAATAAAAATAAGTGGTAAAGAAGTGGAAGATTTTCAGAAAATAAACAGTCGGCGCTAATGGTGCGAGTGAGGGTGGGGTGTTGATTTGAAGTTTGTTTAATCACACACCTTTAGGTGGCCGAAAACCAATAGACAATTTGCAGGGAAACTCCCTTACAGTTATAATCAACAAGTCAACGGTCTGGAAATCACTATCTCCTCTATACCTTGAAAAGTTTATACGGCATTTCTCATAAGCCAGCCGAATTTGAGGATATAAAGTAGCCCATCAGGGTGAAAATGCACTAAGGAAGGGTTTAAGAACTCTGAAAAGATTATAGCTGGCTGTTATCTCTTTTTACCAAATACCTATCGGTCTGCCTAATTGCTCTTTTCTGCTTACATATACCGTGTAAAAGGTGGTTACCTCTTGCTGTCGTTTGTGTAAATTCCGCACTACAGTTAGGACATGTCAGAAAGAAAGGGGGTTCTGGCCGGAGGCAGAACCATTGCCAAAAGGAAGGGTCCAGAAACCATGGATTTGTAACCATTGCCACAGCGTGTAAGCGCAGCCGCATGGCTTTGCCACTTGGCTTGCCACTGTTCACAATTATAAGGATGGCTCTCTGGCAGAGCCAGAGAGTCACGAGGAGAAGAACAAGCAATACAATCACATCTTTTGCAACATCATCAATTCAGCCAGAATCCAGAGTGCAGTGCTTCTAACAATACAGTTCTCCAAGCCCTTCTCTTTTCCCCGGTGAAAAAACTCCCAAGGGCTCTTCTTTCTCGGTATCGTGAAAGCGGGTACAGAATGACGCTACTGAAAGGGAGGTGGAAGAGGGTATAAGATTAAGAGAAGTAAGGAAGAAGCGAGATGTGTTTGGTGTAGTAAGGGGGGTAAGGGGGGTAAGGGGGGCAAAGGGGAATAAGGACATGGGGACGAGAGAGAGAAAAGTCGTGTGGTAGGCAGTAGGATAAGTCGGGCTGCGTCTTTATAGCCAGGAGAAGAGCAGTCGTGTGGTAGGCAGGTATGATTACTCTAACGCAGAATCTCGAAACGGAGAGTGAAAACGTTAACTACCGAGCCCATTTCTTAGCCTCCATCTGAAGGCCGTGTTTGTTTTGTTGGAGTAGGGAGATGGGGGTCCGATTTCTGAGACCCCCCTATCCAGGCATCTTTTTTCGGAGTTGAGGCCTAAAAGCGGTCCCACGTCGCGTAAACTTGCCAACTTTCATGGTAGGGTGAGCATTGGGTGAGCCGAAGCTGAGCCGAGGGTGAAGCGAGCCTGATTTTAGCCTAACCATGCTTAGACAGGATCCACTTCTTTTTAGTCTGAGACTACCTCGTCCCGTCCGAAAATGGTTAGGCTGAAGGTTTATTGAGGTGGTGTATGGCGCTCATCTGGACCTGACATTCGCAGCGGCGGGTGCTGTTGAGTTGAGTTGCAACGCCAGGGTGCTATGTTCACTTCTCGTTACTGCCGGACTTTCTGTTTTCTCGGGGTTGGTGTAACGGGGGTTTGTCATCCTTAGCGGCGGAGATTCAGGTTTTTCGCGAGCGCTTAGAATAGTTCCGTATTTCCAAGCCCGAGATGGTGTATCCGAGAACTTAAAGTAGTATCGGTGCCCAAAGAGAGTGCACGTCGGACTCTTCCGGCTCGTTAGTCCGATTGTCTTCGAGTATAACACTGCCTTGGTGAGAATGTCATCCTAAAGGATCCCATTATTGGCTCGGACTGAGGTTCGGAAGTCGTTGGAATTGGCCGGTGCCACACAATGCTACCTGCCTTAGGTAGGTAACTGGGCTTACTGTGCATGCCCCTGAAATTGGTAAGCCAGTAAACATGCGATATGGCCAATCAAATAGGTTCTCCGGATCTATCTCATACCCGACAGGATCACGCTTTGCTAAAGGGCTTTGTGGATGTTGGGATATAAAGAGCCTCGCAATGGCCATTGCTTCTCACAGGTCAGTCTCTCAGACTCCAGGCCCTCTCACAGACAGCCCCAACACAACATCCACCTCTATATTAGCGTCGCCGAAAATGCACTTCACCACAATCATCGCTCTCGCTTTGGTTCCCGCCGGTGCTATCGCTGCGCCGACCCCGTGGGCTCAGTCGGCAGCCGGAGAATGGATAGCCAATAACACGACTTACCCCAAAGTTGGGAGTGGTAAGTCCACCAGCAGTGTTAGCTTTAGACTTGACCAAGTTTCGCTGACCCATGTTTGACCCCTGTTAGTCTCTAATGTCCACGAGGCGTGTACCCTTAAGGACACCAATTTCATCTTTGCCGATGGCAACAGTTGCAAGTACTGGGTAAATCCCCACGGCGTTATATTTTATGGAGGTAAGTTTGCTCCTGTAGGGTTGTCGATTCAAGTTTGTGAACTACGTCATCCGCTTGCTAACGTGGTTCCTGCCTCCTCTACTAGTATGCCGTCATAGAGACAACTCGGTTAAGTGTATTTAGTTCGTATCTGATGGTGGTTATGGGCTTTGCGTGTTTTATCTTCTAGATAGTACTTCAGACAACAGTCTTCTGACGCTTCAGGGGCCGGACAAGACACGAACCTTGACGATTAGACTGTACCTACTTCAGACGATGTGCACGAATATATGGATACTCCTCAACTCGCTTCTGTTAGACCCCTAGTGGTCAAGTGCCCCAGTACTGGCCTATAAGGGATTACTACCACTACTACTATCACTCCCCCCTCGCACCTTAAGCATTTGTGTAGAACACAAAACTAGGGTGTTTTCGGCCGTTTGTTGGCCGTTCGGCAAAAGAGTGATGGAATTACTTATTCTAGATAAAAAGGAGAGAGGGGCAGAGAGCCAGTATTATAGTGGTGAAAGTGGGGAGTCACGTGTCTAACCAGGTGACCGCTTGTTTCACAATTTGTATCTCGAATTCACCTCTTCCTTTCAGCTAATTATCAGGCTGGGCCATGTCAGCAAGTTGACGCCGCTGCCAAGCACTACCTCAGGCTTCTCCCTCGCCGTAAAGAATTTTGCGGCAAGCGGACGAAGAGTGGGCAGATAGGCACACACGATGCCGCAGCCGAGTTTGCCGGTGGACCAGCTGGTGATGGTCACGGCCTGAAAGGTGAAGTCTGGGGAATTGCCAAGGATGACGAGGCGGATGATGGAGATCACACATGTGTTAGTTTTGGCCAGGTTAGTAATAGCAGTAAAGGTGCTGTATGCCAATGTGGGCCGGCTTATAAAAAACTAAAGGTAAAGATGCCGAGAAGATATACCTTTTTAGTGAAGGGGAGCTGCAAAGTGTTAAACAACAGCAGTGGCAGGATGAAGATGGTAATGTCGGTCGCGATGTTTACTGTAGTATAAATATATTCCTGGTGGCTATTGGGGATATATGTGGTATTGATGCTTTTATCCCAGAAGTCCGGGATAGGCTAGTATTGGAAGATGATCAGATATATCTGCAGTGTACCCTGCACTGCGACTATAACCAGTAGTATGCAGCACGCTGTTGGTATCTTCGGCAGCGGGAATATACGCAGATAATGCAGGATGAAGTATACTTTGGCTGCTATCAGGGACAAGCGATAGAGCACGACCGAGATAAAAAATCCTCTTCAGAAAGACATGAGGTTATCTGGTTGCAAAGTTGAAACGTGCTGACCCAGGCCCGTCGAACTGTCTTGAAGTCCTTGTCAGCTTGGCGGCCCCAACGCGGCAAGTACTGGAACTCACTGACGACCACCGAGATGCCGCATGCCAGAGTGAACACATACGCAACCGCCACCGCCCCGTAAATTCCGAAGCTTTTGACGAGGGTGAAGCGCGTGTAGAGGCGCAGGAAGACCGTGATCACCGTCACCGAGAGCACCACCGCAGGCGCTACGATGGCGACATTCTGTCGATCGGGAACTATGCTAGTAGTGTCCATCAAAGGGTCGTCATCAACGATGGAAATACTATTGAGTGGATGCCGGTTCGGTTCAAGTTCTAATGGTAAACTAATCAGACTGAGTGGATGCGAAGATCTGTGGTTTTAGGCTCACAAAGCTCTCAAGTTCCCGTCAGGAACCGCCGGATCCCCTTTTCTTGAACTCTGCAAAACCCGAAGGGGGAGCTGTTGCGCCCTTTTTTTTCTTCTTCAAAAGCTTGACTGCCCTTTGTGGTCATTCGCACTGCCGGTAGGCGACCCGCAGCCAAGGATAGTCACAAGCTGCAAATCATGTCGGATTTGACACGGCCGGGAAGTCCAGCCAGAACCAGTACGATAAAGCGCTTCTTACCGCAAACTACCTACCTATCCAGGAGCGCGGTCGAAGAATCAGCTGTCTGTAACCCTTTCCGGGAAAGATACAGTTTCAACGTGTTGGCGATTTAATGTGGCGCTTAAACACTGCAGAAGGCTGCATGTCTGGGAACGAAAGTTCCAAACCCCGACTGGGGCGTGATGCGAGCGTATTGGATGTAGAGCTTGACACGCTTGCGCTCAAGCGATGTTCTTTGCCAGTAAAACAGGGTTGGGTCATTTCCACGTCGTCATTTCGTAATCGACGCCGTTGAGCGCGATGGTGGCGCTAGGGAATTAGTTAGGCGTTCTAGAACCCCATGGGGCACTGGGATTTCGGACCCAGGATGCTGAACTAGATGCGGGGAGCGAGCAACGCCCGTCAAACAGGCAAGGACAAGCAGTCGACTTTTTGTTCCCGGAATGACATCAAGGGGGCAAAGATTGGCAAGCCCCCAAACTTCAATATCATTCCTCAATGTCGGAAACGCCAGCTCAGACTTTGTCTATAACTCTTCATGCCAGAGATTTCCTGAACAAGAAGATATCAACGCTCGTCCTCAGACATCATCAAATACCGATGGTGCACCCGTGAGAAATAAGTGATCTTGTCAGAAGCGCTACAGAGTGAATTTGGTAGGATTGATGGTGTTGGGAGTACTTTATTATATTACCTCTGTTATCCTTAGCCCAGATAGCTACTCGATTCCTAATGATAATATATTCCTACCTTGTTTGTCCTTATAGCGAAATGCTCGAACTGAAAATCTAGTTTGATAAAGGGTAGGTATATGATCCGAAGAGGTACCTAGGTAAGTAGTTAACCCGCAACGGGGCTTTCTAGGATAGATAGAAAAGAGAAAGCAGCGTTTATGTAATAAAGAAGACCGAAAATTACGTACAGGTGGGCCAGTGTCCCAAGGCCCTAGGTTCTTCGTTCTAGCTACACCAGCCCATTTATAGTTCCAGCAATAGCCTCGGCAAGAACAACTAACTCACCAGCGTCATCTACGAAATAAAACCCGTAACATGCCAGTGACCCGCCCTTATTCTCGCCCACATATAGTAGTCTCAACCTCCCCTAAACGCCTGTTTTCTAATCCATCACACTCTCAAACCCGTTCTTCCCCGCCTTTTAGCAATACTGCCAAGAAATTCTGCATACCCGGTCTGCCACTTTATTATCGTGAAAATTCTCTGCCCTTTGGAACCGACTGAAATATATAGCTAAGCTATGTGAGAATTGTGAAGGTCCATGGTCCGAACGAACAGGCGGTTTTGGCGGATTTATCAGCCTACGCGTGCACGACGCATGCACGGGTAGGGGGTAGATGCGGCTCCACACCAGTTACTACTCTGCTGCAGCACTCAACTTTCACCGATGACTCAAGCGCTGATGAATCTGGCGCTTTGAGACGCGGTAAAACTCGGACTGTACCGCATTTGTATCCCGGGAGTTTGAAGGTGGATAGAGAAAAAAAATGTGGGCTACCAAGGGCGCTGTCAGCCTCGGACTCGGAGAATTTTGGCCTCCATACAAAATCCCTCTCTCGGACAATACCGATGTCGGTACACCGAGAATACCGAATTCATGCCCAGCATTATTAATGTTTCTCGGACTTCGGTAATGGAACATCTCATGCACTGGGTGGGCGGTTGAGATGTGGATTAGCTGGCAGAGAACCCTCTGTGCTCAAGCTGTGTTGAAATACCGCGTCATCCTCCATGGACAACGCCATGTTCACAGCTCAAACGACTTCACTCGCTGAAACCTTCAACAATTTGCTACAGTGGGAAGCGCAGGACTTATAAATACCAGTATTCAAGTCCTGTCCTCATCTTCAACTTTAAACTTCTGCACATCCGGTTCACCTGTAACTTGCGCCCTCTGCTGCAATGTCTCCGTCCCGCCTCTTTACCCCCCTTAGGCTGGGCAATGTTCACCTCCAACACCGCATCGCTATGGCGCCCATGACGCGCAACCGTGCCTCCGACTCTCACGTCCCAACCGACATGATGGCAACCTACTACGCCCAGCGCGCGTCCGTGCGAGGCACGCTGCTGATCACCGAAGCGACGTTCATTTCCCATTCGGCCGGCGGCATCGACAACGCGCCCGGCATCTATAACGTGGACCAAATCGCCGCATGGAAGAAGGTCACTGATGCCGTCCACGCCAAGGGCAGTTTCATCTTCTGCCAGCTGTGGCACCCCGGCCGCGCGGCGGAAGCGACCGCCGCCGAGCGCGAGGGCATCCGCGTGCGTGGCCCCAGCGCCATCGCAATCCCCACGCTCTCGTACAGCGGCGCTGCATTCTCGACGCCTGAACCGCTGGGCGAAGGCGAAATCGCGGCCATTGTCGCGGATTACGCTGCTGCTGCGCGCAACGCCATTACGGCTGGCTTCGACGGCGTCGAGATCCACGCTGCGAATGGATATCTAATTGATCAGTTCCTGCAGGATGTGTCCAACGTGCGCACTGATCGTTATGGTGGTAGTGTTGAGAATAGGTCGCGCCTGGCTGTTGAGGTTGTCGATGCGATCATTGCGGACATTGGAGCCGACCGGACGGCTATCCGGCTCAGTCCGTGGAACGACTTTAACGGCATGGGCATGGCGGACCCGGTGCCGCAGTTTGAGGATCTGATTGTTCGACTGCGAGGCAAGGGCCTGGCATACTTACATCTCGTCCAGTGGGTGACTTTTCAGCTGGGTGGCGAAAGGGACGCGCCGCCGGGCATGGAGATTGACTTTGCGATTGACCTTTGGAAGAGTGGGGTTGTGCTAGTGGCGGGGAGGTTGACGGCCGAGAGTGCGAAACGGTTAGTGGATGAGAAGCGGAAGGGCAAGGACGTAGTTGCCGTGTTTGGGAGGTATTTCACCTCGACGCCCGACTTGCCATTTCGGGTAAAGGAGGGGATTGAGTTTGATGGTTTTGACGTGGGGACCTTTTTTACGCCCAAGGAGGAGAAAGGTTATCTGGATCAGAAGTATTCAAAGGAGTTTGAGGCTACCTATCTAGAGTTGGGGGGTAAGAGGTAGCTGACTGAGAAAAGCCTCTGTTCTCTCGGGTTCAATCGATTTTGTGTAGTAATTACGGGTCCACCACGGCATGCGTGCCCAATCGCTCGGTCCCTCCCTCTGCAATGATGTTCCAAGGCGATCCCAACATCACGTTGCTCACGCTCGATGTGAAGCGCCTGCGAGCCTGCCTGCCACTTGATATCAGCCGACATGTGCTTCCCGCTCTCCAACCCCCCGGAAGTCTCGCAGTCTTGTCGAATGAACTCCTCCACCACATCTTCGCAGACGTCGACATCCCTACCATGACGGCTTTCCGGCGAGTCAACCGCACCGCGAGAGCCGAGGTCGACAATGTGCTGGAGTATATCAGGCTCGTTCAATTCCACCCTGACGTTCTCCGCACCGTGGTGGCCTCCCAGGCCGGTGCGTACTCCTGTCGAGAGCTCAGTGCTAAACTCCGGGCAACACAAAATGCCGGGGTTGTAGCGGAGAGGCAACGCACCTCTACCTCATCACTTGTCGCCTGCTCTGCCGAAGCTGCTTCACCGGCGACTGGCGACAGTGGGTTCCTGTCCGAGCTAACCTTGTCTGCCAAGAAAGTGAAGCAGCGTTGAGAGCAGGCGTCGATGATACGCCGCCAGAGGGCGCAAAACGCCATTTGATTGGTCAGTCCCCGGAAGCTTTTTTTGGCCGCCCAAATTTAGGCTACCCACTCACAGAAGCCCAGATAACAAGTAGCTGAGCCCCAATCCCGCAATACCTGAATCTGGCATACGTCATATCTCGCCGAGCAAGCAAAAGTCCCCGGAGCGCAGAATGTCAGCGGTAAGTCGCCGTCTTGCATATATAAATCCATAATTATTCGCAGCAACACCATTTCCTCCACGATTCAGCTATCATCTCTTCATTACTACTAAAACACTACAAACATGGCTCCCCGAAAGATCCTCGTCGTCGGCGCAACTGGCCAGCAGGGCCAAGCAACCATCGCCGCCCTCAACCAGCAGCTACCAGGCGCCGTGGAGATCCTAGGCCTAACGCGCTCGGCCTCTTCACCAAAAGCAGAGGCCCTCAAGAAGAAATTCGCCAACATCACGCTAATCGAGGGCGACGCGCGAGCGCCCGAACCCGTCTTCGACGCCCACCCCGACATCCAGTCGATATTCCTCGTCACGGCCCCACCGGGAGACGAATCCCAGGCGCTGCCCCTGATAGACGCCGCGTGCAGCCGGGCAGCAAGCAACGTCGACCACATCGTCTTCAGCTCGGTGGACCGCGGCGGCGATGCCGCCTCATGGTCGACACCCACCCCGATCCCGCACTTCGCGGCAAAACACCGCATCGAGCTGTACCTCCGCGACGCGTGCGAAAAGTCGGCCGCCGCCACCGGGAGGACCATCCGCTGGACCGTGTTGCGCCCGACGGGCTTTATGGATAACTACAACCCCGGGTCGTTTGGCGCGCTGATGGCGTCCCTCTGGGCCAAGGGGATGCCGGCCGACCGGAAGATGCAGCTTGTGAGCACGCGCGATATTGGCGTGTTTGCGGCGCGGGCGTTGCTGGACCCGGAGGCGTGGCATGCCAAGGCAGTTGGGCTTGCTAGCTGCGAGATGAGCTTTGAGGACGTTAGAGTGGCGTTTCAGGAGGTGGTGAAGAAGGAGCTGCCGATGACGTGGGCGGTTGTGGCCAAGGGTGTGCTTTGGTGGGTGCCCGAGGCGAAGACAAGCTTTGAGTGGTTCCGGGAGTGTGGGTATGGGGCAGATATTGGGGAATTGCGGAAGCTGGAGCCTGGCATGCAGGACTTTAGAGCTTGGTTGAGGGAAAGCAGTAGGTGGGACGTGCAATGAGCATCAGTAAGAGTTGGGAAAGCTCAGGAATAATTCACGGTACTATATATGCTCGGATCAACGTGCCAAGAATAATATCCCCCGCAACTGTACATACCGAATCGTCATGATATTGGTCCGAGCAGGCCGCGAAGGCTCTCACCAGCAGGATTAACGAATAGCAACGTAGATTTGCACCATAGAAGCCTTGTTAATGTTGAAAAAGGTCTCGATGATATCGCAAGTGGCCTTGGCTGCATTGGCTTCAGCTTCATCATTTACGTGGAAAAGCAGGCGGGTGTCACGTTAAGAGGGCAGGTGTCCCAAAACTGGGCCGAAGAATGTCCTTACTACCGCAGGCCGATTTATGGCCACGGCAAGTATAGCCGGGGCATTACTTAGACTCACCTCGGCTCAGACGGCCCTGAGTGCGGCTCACCCTTTGCTCAGGATCTGCGACTAATACGGGCTCGGCCAGAAAAAAGTCTCGTGTGAGACATTACAGGTAGCTGTCTCGGGTTGTTTGAAGGTTCCAAGTTGGACGATTTGTGACTGCTGCTTTACATTCAGCGGTACTAAACTAACTGACCAGTATAACCTACCCTTAAGCATCATATTGGTCCATCTCCACCACAGTATTGTTAAACTCGATCGACTTGCACTGCCCTTCCACCTGCCACTGCGTCGACCCCATAATCCCCAAATTCGTATTGTCATTCAACGTACAAGACGCCTCTGTCATCCACATGCCATCATACTGCGGAAACCAGCTCTTCCCGCCGTTGATCACCGGTGTCTGGACGATCCACGCGGGCTCGACGCCGATGAGCGCGGAGCCGTTGAACGCCGCGATGCTGCGCTGCATTCCTTTGGACTGATTTGCAATCGTCACGCGGGCGTTGGTCGTCGACAGCATGAAAATTGTTATCTGGAGCCAGTCGCCCGGCGTGACAGGGAAGTTGTCCAGGTGCTGCGCCGCGGCTTGGGGAACCCATTGGAACCAGGCGAAGTTGGTAGATTTGGATGTGGCGTTTTTGACCTGCGGGGATGTCAGGGGGGAGAGTTCAAGGATTGGGTCGGGACATACCTCGCAGTGCGAACCGGCTTGCAGCAGGGAGTTTGAGTCGCTGATGCTAACCAATGAGGCCATGATTTGGGGGAATGTCTTGTCCGTTCGGGGACGGCAGTCAGGATGCTGCCAGGAGCCGGTGATGGACTTGATTCGCCGGCTGACGGCTGTGACGCGGTTGACGGAGCCGCACCCTGATCTCTGTTAGATGTGTACCCATAACCTTGAAACGGACGACGGGACAGAAACGAACAGTTTGTGCTCATCAGAATAGGATTTGCAGCTGCCGCGGCGGCGGTTTTGATGCCAGCTTTGATACGGCCTCCATTGTTCGTAACGGCGACATTCCGTAGCAGCTCTGGTGGCCTGTTAAACTCTGTCAATGTGAGTTCCGACAAAGGAACTGGCTCCCCGTTGCTCGTCCCCGACACTTCGAAGGTAATGCTGGCGACATGTGCTGCGAGAGCCGAGAAAATGAAGGCCGCATACTTCATTTTCAAATTTTCGACGTTGTTCAGGCTTGGACGTGCATGAGAACGCTGGGGCTGAGAGGGTTAATATGGGATAAATGGCCTTTTATCCTTGCTGGGGCTACTTTGGCTCGATATTACCCGGCATTGCGGCGATTGATGGATTAGGCAGACTTGGCGTCACCCGAGCCAAACGAAAGCGACCCTAGATGGAGACTCGGAGTCGTTGCGCCGTGTAAACCGACCGACCGTGCCATCTTGGCAGGGCAAACTCCAAGAATGGTTAGAACCAGCTGATGCAATGCACAGGTAGCATTGGTTGTGTTGCAGAGCATTAGACTGCAGGTCAGTGTCCAACAGCGAGTAGTTGCGAATGAAAGCAAAGACATTCGAGTTACCCGGGTCATAGGGTCAAAGGTTGCGGAGTTTCATAATGTGGGATGCTCATAATGAAGCACCGGTGCCAGCGTCTCTCGGACTTCAGGCACGGAGTTTCTGTTGAGACTTCTGACCTCATGTAACACAACGTCAACTCAAACCAAAAATAGCCCCAATGCGACCCAGCCCATACCGTAACATGAATAGTTGTTTCTACCCATTGGACTTCGCCACTCTCTCGCAACCATCTCAAGCTCCCTAAACCTAAGGTAGCAAGAAGGAGTCTTAATTTCAGACCCTCTTAGATGAGTGAACTGCATCAGAATAGAGAGTTCATGATGTTCGGCAACTGTAAAGACGATGTCATGAACCGGTCAGAACATATCTGGCTAATCATACTTGCCAACCTGCAATCACCGCCAAACTAAATGCATTTAGTCGGGTATCAAGATTCTCAATTTCAACTGCACCTCGCACCTCATCATATCCCACTGAGTGCGTTGCGCCCCAGTATCGCAACACAGCCTCCCATGCATTCCGAATTACGGCCATCACGAACACTTCAATGACCTGCCAGACTGCTCATGATGCCCAAGAGCGCCGCGATTACTGCAAGAATTAGTTTCAATTGGCGCAAACGAGTTCTGAACACTTACGGCCTCCTGCTGTCACAATGTACGACGCTGTGCCCCAAGCAGTTTGTATCGTCGCCAGATCCGTCCAGTCCGAGGAGTTGAGCCAGATGCCGATGCCCAAGCTCAACAAAACCGGCAGGATGACGACTACGGAGATTCTCGTCACGGACCAATCCAGGACCAACTCGAGTGAATAAACACCCTCCTGCGGGCTTTGAGAGCTATTATTCAGGACACAGTGGATCCAGTCGGCCCAAGCATAGTTAGTCGAGGTCGATGTGTACCATTGCTTGTACGCGTTGACGAGCAGCTGCAGGTCTGCAAGCCCGTCTTTGTCAAGTTCGACCGCCTCATGCACTCCCCTCTCGGCGTCGCACTGCGGATAGTTAACCACTTGGTCCCCGACACCGAAAGAAACGGCACGAACCTTGTACAGCTTGAACTGCTTAACATGTTTGAGAGACAAAAATGTCCCGGCCAACCCGCGCAGTCGGAATACAGCCCATCGAAGTTTGCGAAATAAGTGCTCTGGCTTGTGCACAAATACCACCCTCTCTCGCGGGTTTGTGTGGCCTCGTTGGAAGATTCCGGCGACGACATAGATCGGTCGGATTGACCCGTCCCAATCAACTGCCGATCTCCGCTTCAGGCCAAACAATCGGTTTTCGAAGCCGAAATCCCATATCTTGGTCACCGTCATGCGGTGCGAACCATGGCGGACCACCTGTTCGATCTCGGAGCCAACCGCTCTGGTCGTCACATCCATGACCTTGCGAAAGGCCTTAGGGTACGGAAATCCGGCTCTTTCGTGGGCTAGATTCCGCGGAACACCCGCCCCCATGTCGATAACCCCCCCTTCCTGATCGGCATTAGATAGGCCGATGTTGGCTTCCAGACTGATGGCAACTCGGCCTTCCTGTGATCGAATGCATTGGTTTCTCTGCGCCAGCACGTTCGAGTATTCGAACGCCAGCAGTCGAGGCAGAATCAGATAGGTATACCACTCCCTCTCTGGGATGGGGTCTGTCGGCGCCCGCATCCCGAGCGATATCTTTCCGGTGGACGCGCCATTGTCTGTGCCTGGCGCCCGCTGCGGCGTTGACGTTTCCGGCGCTGCGCTTTGTTTGGGGGGGCTAGGGGGGGAATAGCCGTCCTCAGGTGGGGAGGCAGCGGTGTCGGCCCCAGCGGGTTGGATATTGTCGTCGTCCATGGTCTCCGATGTCAAAGGACGGAAGTTCTGAGCTTCTCCTTGCGATAACGGAGATTTGCGGGGAAATCATCCAGTCAATTTTGACCAATCATCAAGGTAGCTAGCATTCCAGCTTACTCATCACATGCGAAGTGTCTCACGACAGCGCCAAAAAAAAACATTTGTTGATGTTGGTGCCGACGGGGAGGGGGGGGCGAGTATAAGCGGTTTGGGATTGTGGAGCTGGAGTGGAATTAGTAGGAGTAATGAGATGTTGGATTTGGGGGTGGCGGGGAGGAGGTTGTGAGCCAGCCTGAGGAGAGGTGACGTTTTACGATTATTTGATGGGATTGTTTGATGTTAGAGCAGGACATATCCATTGATGATTGGATGGGTCAGTGCTCGGGGGAAAGACTACCCCGTTCCACCTCGACCCCGCTTTTGAACATCAAACAACTTTCGGGCAACTGTCTTCAAAATGACCACGCTGCTCTCTCTGCCTGCCGAGACTCTGCAGGAGATCCTGGAAAAACTTCCGAGTTCCTCCATCTTATCGTTTTGCAAGACCTGCAAAACCGCGCTGAATTTCGCCGAGCGGTTGCTGTATCACGCCATCTCGTGGCGGTTCTCGGAACCACAGGCAGAGCACCCAATACACGCGTTTCTGCGCGCCATTTTCCACCGCCCTGAGCTCGCACGCCATGTCAAAACCGCCGAGCTTCTTTCCGGAACCGGCGCTTGGGATTGGGATGACCCGTTGCCGAACTGCCCTGCGCCTCCCGACGTCCGGGAATTGTGGATGGAATGCCTCGGCCGACAACAGGTCCCACTATTTATGGCTGACCGACTCGAGGCCGATATCTTGGAGGGCGCTCCCGCAGCCTTGATGGCGCTTCTCCTGTCTGCTCTTCCGGCGCTGGAGACCTTGGTGACAGACTACACCATGATGCAGGGCTCGCACCTTCCCGGCGCCATTTTTGAGCACAACAACCAGAAACTCAAGCTCAGGAACATGGCTATCCGAAACAACCTTGACTCCAGAATCATCAGACCATCTGAGCCCCCGTGGGTCCAAACCGTCTTCTGCGTTCCAAGTCTCGAGCACCTATGCACCATCCTGCCCCGCGTTTGCGAAGATGAGATTATTGGTGCAAACCTGCCGGTTCTACGAAGCCTCAAGTTGGTCGACCACCTTAGCGAGCCAGAGTCCATCTCGACGCTGCTCTCCAAAACACCAAAGCTAGAAAGCCTCGCATATTTCCTCGTCGAAGATACTGACGACCTCGCCGCCGACGAAAACTACGAGCAATTGCACGAAAACGAGTGGGCTAAGTTTGCCGAAGCCTTATCCCACGTTGTAGCTTCACTCAGGACGCTCAAGATATCCATCGACGAAGCCGCTACCTCCGACTACCCGCCCGACACTATGGATGAGGAGTGGATGACGGGCATCTCGCGGCGCAGAGGACGGATTCCGTCCCTGCAACACCTGGTTCATCTCGCTAAGCTCGAAATACCGATATACTTGCTTCTTGGATTCTCGGCCGAACAGCGCACCCCCCTAAGCTCGATCCTGCCGCCAAGCATACGGAAGCTGTACCTCCGCGACGACCATGTTTATGACGAGGATCTCGTGGCCGCTACAGCAGAGGACGTTGTCTCCATGATCAGCGAGTACTTCGTTGACCGCAGCTCGACCGGGGTGACAGCCCCGCCGCTCCAAGAACTTCGCATCAAACTCAGGGGTCGTGGGATCATGGACAGGTTTGACAATAAATGTATAAAGGCCGTTGCTGAGCCTGCTTCGACAGAGTATCTTCGAGTCCTTGAAAGTCTTGGGAGGAGGGCAGGTGTCAAGGTGACAATTCATCAGCGCAAAGACACGTACGTCTCGACGGAGGGAGATGTTATCGATGTGGTTGATGAGTTGGTTCTGCATGACCCGCACGCGGGACTCGATACCGAACTCGATGGGACTGGTGAAGGAGGGCGAGAGGCTGAGGGCTATCGATCGCGGGGCCGTTTGAAGATGGCAAGGGTCTTTTATTCGAACACTTAGATAGAAAGCACCTTTTTGTATCTCAGACCTACACACCGGCGAGCACTCATGTACCTAGGTAATAAGAAGCTCCTATAACTGCGTCGTGGATGAGGAAATCACCACTGCAGCATCCTCACTGGGCGAGATGTCCTCCAAAAGAATCCCGTATTACAACTTGTCCGGTAAGTGGCCAATTCAGTTTTCCTTCCTTCTTCCAG
>Ga0247780_1000914_pt1 | contig 22219 bp, 19 predicted proteins | sample UWRJL079202R5_FD_179927 | JGI IMG/M metagenome (GOLD analysis project Ga0247780, IMG submission 179927) | Plant litter microbial communities from Arlington Agricultural Research Station in Wisconsin, United States - UWRJ-L079-202R-5 | ecosystem: Environmental > Terrestrial > Plant litter >... | reverse complement strand
GGGGGGGGGGGCAGAGCGTCAGAGCTTCAACTCAAGATGGGTTTGTTTCGTCGCGGTCATACTAGCTCGAAAGCTCCCTGCTAGACTAGTATCTGAAATGTTTCGGTCTGCATGGCTCCAGAAAAGCAACGCAGCCGAAGTGTCAAGCTCAAGTTTGCTTCCAGGTTCCAGCGGTCGAGCGGTCGAGCGGAAAGGTAAACTTGGGGCCAAACGCAGCCCTGCGATCCGATGAGATCTCAGATCTGAGAATGGAAACCCCCAGATCTTCAGTCCCATCACTCTCACCTAAGCGGGCCGAAGCAAACAACCTACCTAAACCCCAAAAATTATCAGCAATTAAAAAAACGCCAAAGCTTAACTCCGCCTCAGCCCCAAATTCCATCAGATGCTGGTGCCTACAGCATCCGGCGCTTATTGCTCGCAGGAGCACCGTTCGGGTCCGAATTGCAGTCCTACTTTGCCACGATGACATTCCAATGGCCCTTCAAGAACAACTGGCCGCTGGACCACTTGCGGTCGTCCTTGCAGTTGGTAACGACGTACCGGGCCGCCTCTGCAACGGCGTGCCAGGTGTCGATCATCTTGTCCTCCATGTTCTGCACGGGACCAATCAGAACTCGGCCTTGCCAACAGGTGCGTCGGAGCAGACACCGTGACACGCGCCCAGCGAGGCCTTCAAGTGAGGCTGGCCGCCGAGACCATTCAGGTACGGATACTGCTCGTTATTGAGAGAGTGGCAGGCATCGTAGAACTTGGGCCAGCGGTCCTCGCAGTACAGGCTCTCGGTGACGTAGCCAGGCACGGGGTTCTGCCATCCGTCTGGACTGTCATCGGCTGTCCAGTTGGGAACTATGCTGCTGTTGTCGTGCGGCGGCTGGATGAGGATGAGCTTGTCTGACTCGGAGCGGATCGGACCGCTCATGGCGACCATGGCGACCATGACGGCGTTGGTGGTGGGCTGTAGGGTATCGAGGGGGGTGAAGCCGTTCTAGGAAGGGGCCTTGACGGTGTTAGTGGACTGTTAGTAACAGAGGAAGGAGTAACTCACTGCCAAGATCACCGCGAGGGCGGACAGGGTTACGAGAACAGCCTTGATCGTGATCATCTTGATGGTCGACTATGTGAGGGTTCATGATTTGATCTGAGTCGACGTATTGTTCTAGGGGTAGGACGAGAGCTGGTGATGATTTTGATCAACTTGAAACGGTTGGATGAAGTGAACTGAAGTTGAAGCCTTGAAGATCGAAGGGCACTATCCGATTCAATCTTGAGACCAGAGGCTGGAAAGAAGAAGAAAAATTTAAAAACCTGCGAGACGCTCAACGAGATTATCTTCGCGAGGATAGCCCTTGAGGTTCTCAACTTCCTGCCCTCACGGTGCCTCCTACCATTCATCCGATGTTTGCCCCTATTTTCTGATGACATTGACAGCGAAAAGAGTATGTCTGTCTATCAAGGTTCTTAACAGCTGTGTTGTTGATACATGTAACGGAATGAATGGTAGTAGAGCGCATCAGTCCTGTTTATAGATATCACTCATGAGAACCACCTCACCTATTGTCTTAGACTCTTAGACCAAAGCTCACAGGCCCTTCCTATCTCCTCTCTACCACTATATATCCGCTAGGTTATCCCCTCTATCATGCCTTCACACCTTGCACACCTCACTCCGTGGGGAAGTATCCGGCGTAGTGTCTAGCGATTGAGGAACCTTGTTTGTGTTGCCGGATTCCTGGACTGGACCGCTACATCTTCTGCCACTATGTAACTCCCAGGTATTTGGCAAAATAAAGGATAGATCTAGAAGATGTATGTCCAAAATGGTTTTTTTTACAACGCGATTACTACGCGTTGTCAAACCAATAATAAAATAAATGATAGATATGATTACCTCTATAACGAGCAGTGCCCAAACACGCTACCGACAGATACTTTTGCGGAACCTGACAGTAGGCTTCCGCGACTAAACGTTGACCCAACCAACCCCTTTTCCCGTATCTCGAGGGGTTGTTGAACAGATTCCGGAGAGGCAAAAAGGAACTCAGCCAAAACGGAAGATCGTACCTATCCCATGAACCCTCGCATTTTTAGGGCTCCTGCTCTGTTCTTACCTCCCGTCAAGCCAGTGTCATCGCAGCAACAAAAGAACTTCTCGATTTTGGTCTCTGTCCGCTGTCCACACTGAATAGACATCGAAAATATCCAGCGCTGTCACGCATCGCATCGCATCGCATCGCATCGCATCGCATCGTATCGCATCGCATCGCATTGCCTTCCCCAAACACCCGCACACCCCTAGTAACCCAACCCGGCAGCCGTATCCCCTTCCCTCACTTCACTCTCCTCCCCAACTAGGTATATACATGCATCGCAACTCTTCACTTCTGCAACCATCCCACTAACACCAAGCCTGCAGACTTCCGTATCAATCTCCTGAGCATCACTTCCCTTGCAAACCCCGCCAAAGTCCAACTCGCTGCCGCTTCCGTCCCCCGTACTCGACTCCGACTTGCTCGCCGGCACACAAAGCACGGCGCCGCCCTCAATGTAGTAGCAATCCACTAGTGCTGATGGCCCATCTCTCGCCTAGATGATAATGAGCTGCATAACGTTAGCATTAGTCCAGAGTATCACGCCCAGCAGCAGGCACATACCTCAATTAATTTCTCCGTCAGCCCGAAACATTGCTTATCCTGCTCCTGCGACAAGTTGAGCGAGCACGACCGCCACAACCCGTTGAAGCCCATATCATCAAGCCTCTCATTCAACATCCCCGGCGTCTCCATGGCGCTCGAGAACTTAGGATTCGCCGTCAACGTCTGCAGGAGCGCATGCGCCGACTCAAGAGTGCCCGAGTTTTGGCAGTGGAGCAGTATGTCATCGAGTATCGAGATGATAGGCCCGCATAAGTGCATGATAACCGACGGCCTGGACAACGCGACCTCGTTCAGCCACTGCAGCGTGCGGTTCTGCACCGCGTCATCCAAGTACTGAAAGTCCACCAGCTCGATGGCCGTGTTGAGCAGGAGGTCCTTGTCCTCTACGGTGTCCAGGTCTTGCGATGCTCGCCTTAGGTCGCGAAGATCTGTGAGTCCGGCGGGGTTTATCCCCGCCGACCATAGGCTATCTCTCAACTCCTCGATGCTCGCCGCCCGCGCCAGCATCAACGCCAGATACGGCGACCCCGCAAGGTCCTTAACGGTCTTTTCTTTCGGTTCGGGTGTCCACGTCGTCATCTCCAGAAACGTTGACAGCACCCTGAGCGCCGTGGTCTTTGTCACAGTGTCCGTCAGGCCGCGCACCAGACATGCGCATGCCGCAAAGTGAAAGTTCTTGCTGTTGAAATGAATCCCATACGACTCGTCGAGAGGCAAGGCTGCGTCCTCGAGCTGTCCGCGGCCCTGCAAAAGATGGGGCACCATCTTGTCACCACGATTATCGCCCGACGTGCTGATATTGCTGAGAACCGACTCAAGGAACATCGCCGTGCAATTGAACAGATTCGGAGGGACCAGGCGTAGAAGCGACATGGCCAACCAGAATAGCTGCAGTCCGTATCGGGACGCCGATGGTAACTTGGCCATCATTTTGGAGAGGGACGTCAAGATTGCCACGAGCATGTCGCTGTTGCTGTCTTCTCCGAACCGGCCGACGCTATTTCTCAACGCCACCAGCACTTGGTATAGCAGGTCATCGTCTACCTCTTCGCGAGCAAGACACCCCATGACGGTGAACGCCCTGGGCTGTATGGCTGGGTTGTTTTGGAAAGCCGTGCTAGCGACGAGACTCATCCAGCGTGAGCGCCATGCATTGGCAACATCGACAGACGGTGCTGCTACTGCGCATGTCTCAAAAAGCAGCGTCGCTAAGTTCTCTGTCGCTGCCAACGTTGGGCCGGCGTCCTGGTTAGTCGATATCGAAGCGCCATCGCGCGTGAAGGGCACCGTATGCGAGAACACCTCGCTCCTCGGATCGGATAGGGTCTCTAGCGTAGCGCGTAGCTTATTAAGCCTGACCTCGTCGAGTGTGAACGAAGTACAGGCCGAGTGGATCGAGTTGACAAGTAGCCTGTGAACCACGACCCGCACGTCCGAGGATCCCGTATTCGCAAGCATCGTGACGATGTGGAAGATCTCCGGCAGGTACAGCTGCGACTGGACGCCGCTGTCAAACGACAGCGCGAGACAAAACTGCAGAAGAATGCAGATCTCGCTCCATACTGCATTGTCGGGCAGGTGTTTAGTCGGTCTCAGCGACGACCGATTCAGCGCTTTTCGCAGCCTGGAGATGATCTTGCCCCGTAGCGTAATGGTCCCAATTGCACTCGCAATAGACGTCAGCGTCTCTGTCTGCTCGTCCATAAACCCCGTGTTGAGCGCCGCCTTGATGATTTCTTCAAGGAAGATATCCAGAAGGAGCTCATCCTGGTGGATTACGGGCCACACCGACTGCTCCAACGTGAAGTTGAGCGTGGGGTCGGAGAGCGTGACATCGATAAGCTTCCTAAACAGAGCCGCGATCTTGTCTCTCCCCTTGTCGCTCTCCGCCTCGTTCGCCAGTAGTGAAGTTCGCAGCCCCGGTATCCACGGCGCCATGTACGCCAGGCTCAATGGCTTCTGTTCATCTGAGAAGCTGTCCCACCCCACGAAGAACTCATTCAGGAAATCAGAGGTCAGTTGAGGTTCGGCCTGGGCTAGTTTCCTGCTGATCTTGATGATGAATTGTGATGGATCCAACGGCACCGATATGTCCTTGGTAGCCAGTAGCTGTGATGAAGCTGTGAACTTGAAAGCTTTGCACAGCGCCCCGAGCAAGTTGTACGACGACAGCCGCAGTATCGCATCCGGACTAGCCAGGTTAGTCAGCGCCAGATTGAGGAGTGTCCCAGGTACGTCCTGTGGCCGGATCAGTCGCTCAAACGACTTCTGCGCCCTAGTATCTTTGCCGTATTTTGCCTTGGCCGCCCTGATGGCTTGCAGCACATCTGTCTTCTTCGGACTCGTGAAGTACATGACGATCTTGCCGTTGTCAGCCCTGAGACCGAACGCCGAGTCATCCTCGGTCTGGATCGATGTCGGCGCCTCGTCAATATCGCCGAGCCGGAAAATGTCATTAACAGTCGTGCTCAGCCGGAAACCGGGCACTTCTTGCTTCTTTGTCGTTGTGACTTGCACAAACTGACTGCCCACCTTGATCACCACCTCGATTTTCCCCTTGGACTTCGAAAGCCGTATGATCGGCTGGAAGACATAGCGTGTGTCAGTGACGACGCTAATTGTTTCCTTGGGCAGGTGCAGTTGGCTGAGATGGAAATGTGCCTGCAAGTCCTGTAGGCTCCCGATGAGGTGGTACTCCACATTCCGGGGGTTGAAGACGCTATTGTCGTTTTTGGTCGAGAATTTCAGAATCCTCCGGAGACACTTCTTGGTTGCGCTGTTCATGTTGTATATGTAAACGCGCGAGAGCTGCCGTGATAGCTCCCTTGGCGTGAGCAGCTCGAGTTTCTGGAACAGCTCGTCTTGCGGCTCGCTCTGGCCATTGTAGCAAGTCGCATCGATGAGCAGCCCGAACGGACGATGCCACAGCCGACTTGCAATCTTCAGATAGCAGTACAGCAGAGTATCGTAGTCGATCGACTCGGCATCGATATTCCGTAAGATAATGCAGATGATAGACAGGCCGTCCTTGCTCTCACCGCCGTCGTAGACCGCTCTGGCAGTGAGGAACGACTCCGTACTACGGAACGCGTTCCGCAGCATGAAGTTCTGGAATCTCGAATACGCCGGGGGTGTATTCGCTGAGATCTGCGGTCGGTTCCACGTCACCGCAAGTGGAGGCGGCCCTAGGTTCATGATGAGATTCCTCAGCGGCTCCAGTACCGATGATCGCCCTCTCGCCGATTCACCCGGCGACCTGACAAACTCCCTCCTCTCCTGGGACACCAGGCGTTGCCTGACATGATCCCAGTGATCATACAGAAACCTATGCAGAGCAACGCAGGATCCGAAATCGAACGACTCCCCTCCCGTAGTATCTGGGAGAGTATCTGGCGGAACCTAGCAGCACGGTTAGCTCAGGAAAAATGATCCTGATCAGCAGCAAAACATACCGATATCTCTCTCAAAAAGGTTGTAACCTTGTAAATATTTTGCGCCAGGAATCCATTCAGCGGAAACATGTACGGCTCCTTCGCGCCAAACAGGACGTTGTTCGCCAAGTTCTGAATGACCTTTGCGATCAGTAGCAGCCCTCTCCGCATCTCCTTTGATGGTGCCGTCGCGACCAACCCCTCAACCTCGGGGGCGACAATTGCGGGACAGAAGAAGCGCAAGAAAATGAAGGCGCCGACAGCAGTGTACTTGGCGTCCGGGAATCTCGGCATTACCGCATTGGTAATCTGCCCACCGTTAGCACAAACTCCCTTACTCTCACCATTCCGGGAAAAAAAACCTACAATGCTGCAAATCTTGCGAAACGACAGCGGCATGCTGGACACCGACGAACGAATATCATCAATGAAGACCTTCGCAACAACCTGCAACTGCCCGGCATTGTTCGTCAGCTCTTCAGTCGAGCTGACCCTCGTCGGATCTAGCTCCAGGTTTACGTCCTTGGCAGCCGTCATCAACCTCTCCAGCACCTTCCCCAGCGTTGCCTTGAGATATCCGCTCCCCTTCCATTTAGCATAGATCGAGAGCATCTTCGTCGCCACGCACGTCCTCCGCAGTAGCTCAGACTCATTTTCCGTGTCCTCAACCTCCTGCTTGATCAGGGCCTCCAGCAGGACGAAGCTCATGCCCCTCGTCTCGAATATATTCAGCAAAGAAATCGTCAACTCGTCAACTTCGTGGCTAGGACAGACCGCGCTCATGGCAGCCGCCAACGTCGTATCACTGGTAAGGAGCTGCTTCCAGTTAGTAAACAACCCCCTTTCTCTTCCAAAAGACCCCTTCTCTCAACAAAGAGCAAAAAAACTTACATCCAGCAACTCATCATACTTCTCGTTTACCGCTGCGTCTGATAGATTATTAAACTCGGTGCCCTGCACCAAGATGTTATATAGCACTCGTACGAATGCAGTCCGAATCTCAACGTTCTCGTGGTACCCAATGCTGAGCGAGTGCTTCAGCCCGACGTCAATGTTCGCGCTCAGCAGATTCGACAGGATGGTGATCGCTAAGTCCGACATAGTCGGGTTGTCGTCCTTGGTGCCGCCACCACCACCGCCCTGCTCAATATTCCGCCCACTCATTTCCGATGCCTCAAGGTTGAGGAGTGAGAGGAACCGGTTGAAGTACTGATGGAACATCTGTGACTTAAGCTCGCTCGTCCCGGCGTCCGTCTGTCCGTCGCCTGGTTGCAACGGAAGGCGGAACGTCAGCTCTGCTAGCGACCGGAGACATGCCTTATCCAAGTCTTTCTGGACTCGCTGCATCTCGTCTTGCTGATTGCGCTGATTGGGTTTGGTCTCATAAGCCATGCCCTCGGGGCGTGGAGAGCGCGGTCTCGCGATCCAGCTGAAGATATATTCGAGCAGCTGGTTCCGGTTCCGCACGTCATCTCTCAAATTGAGATGTTCTTTCCTCTTTGTGACAGCTTCGCAGAGGTTGCAGATCTTGATCTTAACCCGCAAGCTACTCGGGGTATCCGGGACACCGTCAAGAAACTTGGCAAAGTTGAGTGTAAGTGATCCCAGATGCAGCGATGACGCCGCGCCCAGTTCCGTAGGTGTGTCTAGCCTCTCCACGAGGGCTTTGAGAAGGGAGGCCGCCTGCTCTGCGAATATGATTTCGTTGTCGTGTCCCTTGATGCTCGGCTCCAGCGCACCAGTAAACAGGACGTCGAGTTCTGTTTCAAGCGCTTTGAAAAGCGGCTGATATAAAGAAGGGGGAACTTCAGTAGACAGAACCTCTCTCATCGTCTCGCGTATCCTGACATTAGCACACGCGAGAAGCTGAATACTCAGCCTCAGATAGCGGTTCAATAACGGCTCCTCGTGGTTCTCTGACGACAGCCTGTCGATCCACCGTAACCCGCTAATGACAGGTTCCTCGATCGTGACGGCCTGGTCCGCCGTGCAGATACCGCCCAGTGACGCGAGAAACCCGGAGTAATTGCGCCACTCAGCCACTGTCCTCTCGGCCACGGCCTCAGCGGTTGTGACGGACACCTCCTTTGAGAGGTGCAGCCACCTATCAAACACGATTTCCCACGCGTCTAAGATACCACCGCTGGGGCACTGCATGCGCCTCAGGAGCGTCCGGATTCTCTTCTGGAACGCCACCAATCCGGTAAACCGGAAAGCGCGGGACGATATCTCGCGAAAGATATCGCCATTTCGCAATATCGTCACTGAGGCCCTGACAGTCTCTGATGCGGCCTCGATAGTTTTGCATTCGTTGAGGAAAGTCCCTATGCAGGATGTGACGATTTGGCAGACCTCAATGTCCGCCGAGCACAGCGATACAAGCAGAAGAGTCTCCAGCTTCGTAGCTGCGGCATTGCGGTCTGGGACATCCTCAGCTATTTCACATAGTTCCTAGTGCAAGTCAGAAACGGAGGACCTCACAACTCGCCAGGAGATCTACATACTGGGATTGAGGTCAGAAGAAGTAATCTCGACTCGAGATACCCGTGAATAGACCTGAGCCCATCAGAAGTTCCTGGGAGCCCAGCCCTGTCGCAGATCGAAGTCAAGATAATAGAGCTACGGGAAAGAAGATATTAGCAGCGTTGCAACAACATTTAACCTGGAAGAACATACGTCAGTCGCCAGAAACTAATCCTAAACTCGCGGGACTTGAGCCCCTTGTAGGCTCTGAGCGAAGTGAGTACTTTTTCGTTGGCAAAAAGCCGCCTCGCAACGCCAGTAGCAAGCCGGCGGACCGAACCGTCGCTAGCGACCATGCATGAGATGAGGGAGTTAAGATTCTCCTGAAAGAAGATCTCGCGTTCTGTTTCATTGACCGGCGGGCCCTGGAAGAGCGTCATGGGTGATGCATCGAGAAAGCTCAGGATATTGCAGATGATCCTGACCGACGATGCGCTCTCTACCGCCTTACGCTGGGCGCTCTGGTCTTCGACATAACCTTCGGCCAGGAGACCAGCCATGGTCTGACACAAGGATTATATCAGCATAGTACCTATACGAGCGGCCCTGGAATCAGTCTTACCTGTAACTGCCCCTGAATGAACGCCGATGCTGCTGTAAATAGGGGCTGGTATTTCCCATCGCCGTAAAGCCGCGCAAAGTGCGAGCACGCCTGGATGACCGATATCTTGAAGCTCGGGGGTGCCGAGGGTGCCAGACATGTCGGCGCAAGAGATTCAACGCAGTTATCGAAGTTTAGGTGTGCCAGGCTCACAAACGCAGCTGTCATGATATCTTGCTCGAACAAGGTATTGTCTGCGCCAGGAGAGAAACGACGGAACACTGCATCCCGCACCTCGTCCTGTACGTCCATAGCGTAACTCAAGAGAGCAGAATCACTCTCGGCGTCGAAGTGGCGGGCCGCACGGAGTAGAGAGACTAGACAGTAGGCGGCCTGCTCGTTACGATTCCGCAGCGCCTTACGTAGCCCATCCAAAAAGCCAACCTTCTTGGCCATGCTCCCGCTCTTGGCCTCGCGGAGGTTGCTAGCCACCTCGAAGACGTCTGGCAGCAAGAACAATAATGTCGTCTGCAGCGGGTACAATAAGGCGCGACGCCGACCGTTGTCGACAACAGTATGTGTCATGTCAAAGAGGGTATCTGGCCCGCTGTCGCGGCGCTTCTGCATTGTATGCATCTGAACAAACTCAGCCGGAAACCTGTCCAGCCAGCGTGTGATGAGCAGCGGGGTGACAATGGCAACGGTATTCTGGAACGACTTGCGAAAGTGTAGAAAGCTGGAGCAGAACTCCTGCACCACACTACTGAGCTTCTGAACATCCACCCAGAAGAAAGAGGATGCGCGCAAGATGACCAAGGCGGCCCGTTCCTCCTCGGCGGCGGCGGCATTGGGCAGGGGGTTGCCCTGGGCGGGCACAACCGACCGCGCCGTATATATGGTATTGCGGAAGTAGTCGAAGGCGGCGGACCACGCTGACGCCGTCACGTACTCGACAATGGTTTTCACGTGTAGCTCTATTGCGGTAGCGTGGACCTGGAGCAGGCGGCCGCTCTCCAATGGCTCGTTCGGCGCATTGGATGGTGTGGAAAGGGGCGTCCGCACCGACTCTTCGAGGAGCTGGGCGGCGATGTGCCTGGCAGACGAGTCGTCTAATATCGTCTTTGCCGGGAGTATGTAGCCCTCGGGAAAGGGCTCAAAGAGGAGCTTTATGACGTCGAGGGCGCGGCCGACCAAGTTGTCGTCGAGGGGTGTGGGGGCGGGTAGGGCGGCTCGGCGCGTCGGTGACAGCGGGCCGTCTGAGGCAGGATGGGCGGTGCCCCTAGACTCGGGGTCCCAATGGCTGGCGCAGCAGTCGGCGATCAGCTCGAGGGTGTAGAGCTCCGAGAGGAGCACATGGGGTGGGTGTGAGAGAACCGTCTTGTGTTGACGCGAAAGGTCCTCGATCAGGGCGAGGAGGGAGTCGAGCACGAGGGCAATCGAGGACGCGCTGATATTGACGAGCGTGGCGCGTGTGCTGGCGACGATGTCGTCCAGCGAGAGGTCCTGGGCAGGCGTGCCGGTGCGATGGGGGAGCTGGACACATCGAAGACGATGAGTTAGCTAGCTGTCAAGCAATGGGGGAGCCATTGAGGTGTCGCGTACCCGTGTTGTGAGCCTCTCCACAAGGGCGCCCACCAGGAGGCCCGCATCGCCGTTCATAGCGTGAAGAGATTTGCTGGAAGCAGCCCCATTTATGTTCATTGTACACTGGGGATGGCGAGGGCGAGGGCAGCGGCGGGCCGATGCCTTCTCATGATTGGGCCGTGCTTTCTTCTGCCCCTTCCTCCGTGTTTCTTTTTCTGTGCTTTCTTCTGTTGCTGCGCAATCGAAGCCGCAAAAAGGGATCGGAGCCCTGCTCGCAGATGGCAAGAGGAGATCGATGTGGTGATCCTAGGTTGTGGTGTTGACGGGAGATAGACAGTGGGAGAGCACCTCAGCCCTCAGCGTGGGTGCGGGTTGGCCTTTGGAGGTGCCGGGGTCAGTTGAGGTTGCGGATCGCGGCGAGGCGGGGTCGTTGACTCTTTTCGCACATTCACCTGTGTTCACGCTCCTTGTCCACCTGCAAACTCCGCTAGCGATCCAACTGGTCAAAGAGACTTGGGATCAAGCAGACCAACACGTCGGGACGGGTATGCAGGTTAAGGGCAAGATAATGGAACCAATTCACGCTCGCAAACACTCCCTAGCTTCTTTACCTCTTAGAGACCTGACTACTGAAGTACCTTACCAGGCACAGCAACCAGGACCTGAACCGCAAACGCGATGCGCCGCAGGCACGAGCCATTCACCAGCCCTGCAATTTCCATGGTAGGGGGGCCGCAATGGGATGGATTCTTCAACTGACTCGTCAATACCATCCCGTACCCTAAATCCCAGCAACCGCCACGCGACTCCGCCAATTCAGCCCAGTCCCCGTTTTCTTCTTTTTCTACGCAGCAGTACGTAGGTCAATCATCAGATGTCTCATTTGTCTCGTACGGGTACCTGCGCCTTCTCTGCCATTGTGTTTCGAAGCGCCACCGCCGCCTGCCTGCCGGCCACCCACCCGGATCCTCGCCACGGCACACACACACACACTGAGCCTAAAACAGACTGAGGCCCTCTTTAGTTGTGTGTGTGCGTGTGTGTGCGTGTGTGTGCGCAGATGTGTGTGTCCTCCACGTTGTGTGTGCGTGCCTCTCGATGCCGAATGGGAGTGCCCTAGCGCAAGAGAAACAATCCGCTGCGGTCTTGTCGCAGCCGATCGGCCAACCGAATCGGACTCTGTGGGCCGTGACAATGCAGGTTGCATATCAACCAAAGAGCGAGCGCAATGCTCTCAATGCATCTGCTCGCCTGTCGCCGCGCCATGGCCGGCTCTGCGCTGGCAGTTGAGCCTGAGACTCGGGGTTGGACAATGCGACGCCCCATAACTTAGGTGGTAAGACTAGGGGTCGCTCACTGCAGCGGCTGTTGTCTCCTTTCCTAACAACGGTGTTTCACTCAGACATAAAAATAGGAGATTGTTAACTTGTGCTTCCCATTTCCCGTTGGGAGGGAACAGTGCCCCTGAGCCTTGCGGCTGCTAATCCCGAGCGAACCTACAATAACAGCCGTGCCCATCCTTTTCCCACATTGTCGTCGAATTGTCGACATTTATAAACAACAAAACCGGTGCAATAAATTCCCCGGTGCAAGACGAATCATAAGATCCCCAGAATAACACTCCTCCTCTCCACCAAATATCATCAGTAACGGCCTCGACCACCACCGCCGCCGCCGCCTCCCTGATAGCCTCTGTTGTCGCGGCCACCACCCCGGCCACCTCCTCTATAACTATTGTTATTGTCGTATTGACGACCTTGGCCATACTGCTGTGGGGGCGGACCGGACTGCTGACCCTGGTACCCTCCCCCTCCTTGGTGCCCTCCTTGGTATCCTCCCTGTTGGGCACCATATTGGGGCGGCGGCGGGGGCGCGTAGCGATCGTTACCGTACCCTTGGTTTTGGTTGTACCCACCGTGGGCCATGCCCGGTGGGGGCGGAGGGGGGCCCGCGCCGAATCCCGGCAGACCCGGAGGCGGGGGCTGCCAAGCTGGGGGAGGTTGTGGATACGAATTCTGGTTGCCATTTCCATATCCATTTCCGTATCCATTCCCGTGGGATTGCTGAGGTTGGCGGTAGGAATCACGGTTCTGGTGACGGTTTTGGCTTTGGCCACCCACACCCGGACCGTAGTTGATGTAATTTCCTCCTCCTCTGTTCCCGCCGTTGTTGCCTCCACCTCTGAGGGGCACGCCGCCGTAACTTCTCCCAGAATTTGATCCTTTGCTCTTCAAGAGCTCGACATCACTCCTGTCGAGAGCAGGGGCTGGCATCTTTACGCCACGTAGAAGCATGGATTTGTGATGTCCGGTGTGGGGAAATGCGTAGTAGACACTATGAATATGTTAGCAGGCGCGCAAATAGACAGGAGACGAAGGAATTAGGGGGTATACATACGTTAGTGACCGGTCAAACTCGACGTCGGGTAGAGATCCTCGCTCTAGAGGGTAAGTCAAAGAACCGTGAGGGATGTAATTCTCCATCTTTTCGACTGAGCCAGCAAGGCCATCGGACTTTCTGGGATCCAACTTGAACGACGTTTCACCCTGCTTCTTGGAGTAGAACTTGGTTGTGATCTGGTCGTAAAGGTTGGCGTGGGCATCGGAGATGATGAGATAATTCTTTCCAAGACCATTTCGAATCCTGTCGGTCTCACTCAGGAGATGGTCCTTCGTTGCCATGGCGGTTAGTAGACGAGGCATATCGATGAACGGCAGGAGAGCGACGCCCTGCCAGGCCATCTTCTTGCCGTTCAGGTCAATCTCAAACTCCTCGGGATAGAAATCGATAATCTCACTGTCCTTATTCAACATAAGGTCATGATAAGGTTCCGGGATGGAGGCGCGGGACGCCGCCGGAAGGACACTCATGAGCTGTTCGAAAGGACGCGATACTCTGCCCTTCTCAAAACTGACTGACATCTTGCCCATATCAACGAAGTCAGCAGCAAAGGGGGCATAGTGGTATGGGTAGTACCATTCCCAGGACGCACAGCCTTGTGAGTAGTATTCCAGAACCCAGCACAAGCCCTCAACATAGGCACGGGCAACCTCGTGCCGGAAAGCAATGTCCTTTGGATCCACGTTGAACTTTTGCTCGTAGTAGCGGTCCGCATAGCCCTCTTCCCACAGTCTAACTGTGTCGGTCGGCTCCTCGTTAGCCACCTGTATCTCGGTGGTGTCGGACGAGTTTGTTCCAGGGGTGCTAGCGGCAGATTCTTCTTCCATGAGGGACGCCTTGCGTTTCCCCAAAGCAGATGCTGGTGAGGTCGCTTCCTCTTCCTTTACATCTTCTTTTGTCTCTTCCCCCTTGGCATCTGAGGAGGGGGGCTCGGCCTTGGTCATCAAGTTCTGGAGCTGGCTCTTGAGAACACTTGCTGCGCTCTTGTTCGCTACGTTGGCGAGGTCAACAGCATTGCGACCCACTAGAGCCTCATGCGCAGCGGCTGCGGGCACTGATTTTGGAAAGCTTTGCACGGAGAACAAGCCAATTCCCTCGCCGCTAGCCTCACCGGCCCGGATTCGCGCTCTGATGGCGGCCGGCGACTCGAAGTTGCCTCCCTGGCCACCGTTACGGCCGCCTCTGCTGTTGTTACGCGCATCTCGCTGCTCTTGTTGGAGCTTTCGCCGTTTGAAGCCGGCTTCTCGCCGGTCCTCAGTTTCCTTTCTGCGTCGGAAGATGGCATCCTCCTGCTTGGCGAGACCGGCCATGATGCATTGTGCCCGCTCCAAGTCACAAACACCGTCTTTGGTCAGGTATCCACCCATGTGGGGGAGGTTGTCTCTCCAGATGGCCATGAGAGTGTCGATGCCGTTCTCTCTGATCTCGAGAGCGGGCAAGTGGGGTAGGAAATCATTACCAACAAAGAAGCACATGAAGACCCAGTCGTCAATCGCTCGCTCAAGGTCAAAGCGGAAGGGCAGGCCAGGAATGTCAAGTTCAATGGCAAGATACTCACGCAGAATGGACACATGGAGCCAGATGAACGGCTTCAGGGGATGGGCATTGTCCTTCTCACCAAATTCGCCCTCTTTCTCCTTTGCCTCACCTCTGCAGTTTCTCTCGTCGTGACCCTTTTGGCCACAGATCTTGCACATCCTGACTTTGCTGTCCTGGGCGAAGACGTCCTCACGCAAGACACGGAAGTAGGGCTCATGGGTGGCCAGACCCAGCATGATCAAATCGGCATCCAGCCCGTAGATGACGTGGCGGGTATTGGGGTTGTGATCAGGCGAGTTGCGCTGCGAGCGAACAAAGTCCATGATCTTGTGCTCGCCCTCACCGGGAACCGTGGCATCCGAGATGATGACCTTCATGTTTGCCCAAGCAGGGTCGGTATTGAGCTTGTATGAACACCAGTACCGCAGACTGGCAGCAAGGATATCCATAAATGGTGTGCCTGGAGTGATGGAGTTGGAGTCGAAGGCCTGCTTGACGACCGTCTCGACGGACTCCTCCTTTGTCTTGCCACCATCTTGCCTCTTGAGGAGCTCTATGAAGGCGTGCTTTTCCTCCTCTTTCTCCTTGGCCTCGCGGGCTGATCGGAAGCGGCGAGATCGTTGCTGGTTCATCTTGGCTCGAGGCGCGACACCATCTGCGACAAAGTTAGCAACCGTTGCAACCAAACCGGCGGCGCGCTGGGGAACGTACCAACTGCGATCATGAGAATCTTGCGAGGGCGAACCATGTTCACAACACGGTCGGTGTACCTGAAGATTTCTACCATCATCTCCTCCTCGTCCTTGGGGGCGGGCCTGTCCTCGGGATGAGAGCAAGGATGGACAATGCCGTTCATGTCGAGGTACAGATTGTCAAACTCCTCGCCGTTGGGGTTGGGTCGCGTTGTATCCACGGGAACGACAGTCCCATCCTCCAACGTGATCGGCAGGTCCTCAACGACGGGCGACACGATCTTGGGGTACTTGGTGGAGAGCCAGCGGAAGGCGGCCGGAATACCCATCTTTAGATGCGGGCGGGGTTATTCTTGGGAAAGTGGTTCTTGTCCGAGTGTTTACGAAAGGCAGCCGAGCCTAATCTATTGTCGGAGATATACGAACGGAATACGTTGAAAATTTGGCGACCAAATGCTTCGTCGGCATCTGCGGTCGATTGCGACGATCACTCAAGCAAGCAGCAAACAAAGCGCCGAGCAGAAGTGAGGGAGTGTGGGCAAAGAGCAAACAGCTAGACTCTTGGCTGAAGTCTAGATGTGGAGGCGACCTTTGTTCTTTGGTCGCAGCTCTCTGGTATAGGGTGGGAATCTGGTTTCGGCGTCGACTGCGCGCGACGTGGTTTGTCGCGAGAGTGACAAAGGCAGGTGAGGGCGGCGAACCGCAGATCCTGCCGAAACAATAGCGAAATGCACCGCCACAGAGCTTACTTTTTAGGTGGGGCAACTAAGCAGCTAAAAGCTAACTCCAGCCACAAGATTCAGGGTTCATGCACTATGCCATATACGAAGGCCTTCGTACCCGGGCAAGCGGTTGACAAAATAAAGCGAACTCATTACGGATCCGTACCTACAGGTACATTGCCACAAGGCGAAATCTGTATTGCAAAGCTGGTACCCCCAGGTCCAGCTGTGTTGGCACCTTTGTCATGAGACCTTCAGACGCTATCATCTGCTTCATTTGCACTATTATGGAATCCGCCTTTTCGTTGGTCTTCGCACGCAGAACTCGCTTTCACCCAGCCAACACCAACTCCATAAATCCACAACTGGTTATCGAGACGTTGGTGAAAAATACTGTTTGACAACTCGCTAGCAGTTCTCAATTGGCGAGAGAACTAGAGGTTGAAGTGTTGCAAAATTGGTAGTGGCTGTTAGGATCAGGCCACAAACGCAGGGGCCACCGATCTTTGCAGTTCGTTTTATTTTGTCAACCGCTTGTGCTGTAAGATGCCTTGGGAACAGTGATGATGAACCCTTCGGGAACCTCTTTCTCTATCTTTAGGAACGGCGAAGCCTAGGCTTATTAAATCACAGGCCTTCTTAACATGCAGGAAGGCATTTTCAGCATATAGAAACGCCTTTTTAGAATGATAAACGGCCTTTTAACATATCGAATAGCTTTTTAAGAATGCAGGAAGACCTTTTCAGAAATTAAAGAGGTATTCTCAGAGTGCAAGAAGGCCTTTTCAGCATTTGTATAAGTGTTACCAGGATAGGGATGACCTGGAATAACGAAGGCTAGATATGGGCGATCTTTACAGTAAGAAGCCTTTTCGTACCGCCCAAGGCAACCCTTTAAGTTTCTTTTGGCCCGAACCTTCGTATGCATGGCAGACATCGGCTTGCAGTGACAGCGTCCTGACTTGGTCCTTGGCCACTCGTTCATCCAGCTTTTATTTCCATTGAGGCGTGAAAGAGCTCACCGCAGTGCTGGTGGCATAGCCTGGTTCGGACACCCCATGGCCTTTGGCAATGGGAGGCGGCTGGGATATCTTTCACCCCACATGGCCAAAACCCACCCGGCTGTTTTTCAACCCCCGAACAGGAGAGGCGTCCATTATTCTCCTGCCAGTGTTACACGGAGGGGCAACACAACTTAAGTAATTTTCAACCTTGCGGTCAGATGGATACACCCGAAGTTTCTATGTGGACTGCAACTGCTTGCTTTGGATACGCTTGAACCAAGCGGCAAGAGTCAGGTCAGAGTGCAAAAATGCGAGCAAGCCAAATCGTGGATCCGATCAACGGAGGTGTTCCTTAGCTCCCCGCGATCTGGACCTAGACGGTTTGTTACCGGCAAATGTATTTTCCCAACTGTCGAGGCGATTCCCGTGCCAACTTAGCGGGTTCAGATGGCGGTTTGGCCGACGTGATTTCTCCCGGCGGTTCCCCGCACCGCCCCCTTCGTCACCCCACACTCCGCACTAGAGAACGTTGTGCCCTGAAGATAGAGAAAGAGTCGAGCCCGGGGAAGAGATCTACCTAATCTCCACTGCTGTTCCGGGGCGGCGTCCACAGTCCCGAGATCGCGAAGGGAGAATCAGCTGCCGAGGCCTCGGTTTTGTCTGCCTGATGTAGCTATATATCCTGGAGCCGCATTCATTGCACCACCCATTCCTCCTGTCCATCGCTGGCCTAGACTACCATCCCCCGAGTTTCCTAGAACACCGCTACCATGACGTCCGATTTTAGAGACCTGCGCATCGCCGTCATTGGCGCTGGTAAGGCTGTCCAATGAGCCCCTCTTTTGTCTGCATTACCCCTGACAGACCATACAGGCATGGGAGGGCTGGGGGCCGCCTTAGCTTTCGCGAAAAAGGGGTTCAAGCACATTGACGTCTACGAGACGGCATCCAACCTTGGCTTCGTCGGTGCTGGCATCCAGATGCCCCCCAATGTTGCGCGGGTGCTGGACCGCTGGGGGTGCTGGGACGAGATCGAGGCCGAGGCGACAAATGTCCAGGACACAAGCATCAGACGTAGGCAGCCACTCTCTCCAGCCCACTGGAGCCATCATTCTTTTCTAACAATAGACCAGAGGGGAGCACCAATGTCGAGCTGTCACACGTAGCGATGCCCAACATGCGGGAGAAGTATGGCTACCCGCACTGCACGGGACACCGCTCCTCTCTCGCCGGCACCATGTACAAGGGCTGCCAGCAGGAGAGCGCCATCAAATTCCACTTCTCGACGGCCCTCGCCAGCGTAGACTCGTGGTCGCCCAAGCCGACCCTCACCTTCCAGCCCCGCGATGGGAAGCCCTTCCAGGTCGAGGCCGACATTGTGCTCGCGGCCGACGGCATTAAGTCCGTGACGCGCAAAAACATGCTCGCCTTGCTAAGCGTCGAGTCCGAAGAGGAGGACACCGGCCAAGCAGCGTACCGCATCATGCTGAACCGGTCCGAGATGGAGAACGACCCCGAGATGCTAGCCCTGCTCGAAAGCGACACAGTCGTCCGGTGGATCGGCGAGCGTCGCCACATCATCGCATACCCCGTCAGCAACCATACCATCTACAACCTCTCGTCCGCCCAGCCCGACACCAACTTCGCCTCGGCCACCAACGCCACCTACACGACCAAGGGCTCCAAGAAGCAAATGCTCGAAGTCTACGGCGAGTTCTGCCCGCTCGTCCACCGCATGCTCAACCTCGTGCCCGACGGCGAAGTGTGCGAGTGGAAGTTGCGCGTGCACAAGACACTCCCCACCTGGGTACACGGCAGCGTGACGCTGGTGGGCGACGCCTGCCACCCAACACTGCCGCACCTCAGCCAGGGCGCCGCGATGGCCATCGAAGACGGCGCCACGCTAGCCGAGTGCGTCAGCAAGATTCCCGCCGATCGCCTGGGCGATCCCGAGGCCTTGGCCCGCGCGCTGAAGGTGTACGAGCTGCTGCGCAAGCCACACACGACGATGCTTGTTGACCTGGCGAGCTTCTCGGGGCGGATGCTGCATCTCGGCGAGGGCAAGGCCAAGGAGGAGCGGGATCGCCAGTTCCGCGAGAACGGCTCGACCGGCTCGGTGCCGGACAAGTGGGCAAGCCCGGATGTGCAGAAGATGATCTACTCGTACGATTGTGTCAAGGACGCCACGGAGAGGTTCGACGAGCTGTTTGCTAGTCTGGCGTAGAATTGTCTGGGCGGTGGTACGGTTAATAAAGTATGTATGGCTATGTATATAGACAAGAGTTTGGCGTGTGGGACAAGCGCGCCTAGTACTACTTCTCACTTCATATACCCGGTTCATGATAATACGCCGTGTTTTGATAGTATCATTGCTGAGCACCTGAGACCCCTGAAAGCAGTGAGTGAACTAGGCAAGATTACAAGACGTAAAGCAATGCGCGACGCAAGGAAATAGCAATCGCATTAGACGGCGCCTTCATCAAAGAAATGCCACGCCGTGTCGTACAGCCGACCCTTTCCAGTCAACGCATCCCCTTATCCTCGTCACAGCCTCGTTCTTTGGGTCGGTCTAGCTGCGACGCATCCCACTGTCCCATACCGCTCCGTGTCGTCAACCACCATATGTCCCTGTAGAAAGGTCGAATAAAGCGCATCCCCCCCCCAGGTATGTACGGTGCGCCCCTGCTAGCCGATTCGTCATCTGTCGCTCGTCCTCACCGCCAACTTCCCACTCTCTGCCTCTTTCTCGCGAGGAAAAGCCATTGGCTAGCCCTGCTTCCCCTCACCGCTAATCAGAATGTCGTCGCAGCTGAGCGCAAGACCCTGCCGTTTAGAACAGACAGTCCAAGCAGCAGCAGCAGGCCATACCAGCCAACAGCGCAGTCAGGCAGCTCTGTAGTCGAACGCGTCAGCAACAGGAGCCATGTCATCACCAATCGTACCGGGCTTCTACGCCCGATTGATCGCGAGAACTTACAGGGGTACCGCTATCCTTCTGGGGCTGTTGGTGGTGGCCCTGGGGCGGGTAGCCTTGCTGAGGAGGATAGCCTTGCTGAGGAGGATAGCCCTGCTGAGGGGGGTATCCCTGGCCTTGAGGGGGAGCGCCGTACTGGGGCTGCTGGCCGTATCCCATGGGCTGCTGTTGATAGTAATCGCCGCCTTGCTGGGGCGGGGGAGCCCCGTAGGGTGCGGCGTTTGACGGGTAGGGAGAACCACCGTAAGCCTGGGGAGGCGCGCCGGGCGCGCCACCGTACTGGGGCGGCTGATCGTGTTTGGACATTGTGAGGTTGTGGGGGTTTTGGCCTTTCGTTATCGGCCGCGGGGAATCGGCGAGGGGGTTGATTTGGCTGCTGCGCGATGCGTCTTGGTGTAGGTGGTTGTGGGAGAGTTGAAGAAAACAACGGAACCGCTGAAGGATTGCAGGGTGGGAACTACCTGTCACTTGAACGCTCGGGTGGCGTGAATCCGATTGCGGTGCTGCATAGACGGGTTGCTACTGGCCAGTGGCTGTGCTGGGACCCACCCGGGCCGTTTCTTACAGCGCAAGCACTTCGCCGAACAGCTTCCATCGTTCCTGCTGCGCCGAGTTACTGTACATGATTACTTCACGAATGGGATTTACTACGGTCTACACGTGCACTGTGAACCGCCGAGATTGCGCAACAAGTGAAAGTCGAGCTTGGTGTTGGCTGCAAGAAACCAGTCCAAGTGAAACAAAGAGACGACCCTCGAGGAGGCCTCTCAAGGGGTCCTCTAGTCCATGCTCAGAGTCTCGGAATCCGGCACACAAAGGAAACCCTCGAAGGCAACTCACAAGATTATTGCCAAGTCCCAAGACGGGCCTAAACGCGGAGCCTCGGCATTTACTGTCTTTCACGGTCAAACTTTCTCTTGGCTCAAGAGGACAACACACTCTTGCAGCGCGCGGCTGCCAGACAGTTTGGGTGGCGGGTACGTTCACGAGCCGTTTGTCGTTAGTGTAGATGCTTCCGGCCGCTGAAGTGGTTGCGTGTATAAACCGCGCCACACTTGACGACACAACGGTGACGAATTGGCCGCCATTGTGGGCATCCACGGCCCTCTAAGAGCAAACTTGAAGGGGTCGTCGCTCTGGACAGCCCGAAAGAGAGTGATATCCGAGTGATATCCGATCTCACACCCAGCAACCACTTGGCTTTCAAGTTCCCCACATGGATGCGATACCTGACTGATTTGCGAATCCACAGACACTACAGGGAAGGAGCTGCGGTCAAATAAGAGAATGTCTATTTGCACAGTATGAAGGCTCGGGCTAAAAGAATGGGTCTCTTATCTTCGTGCGAAAATGCGTTCTTGGAATCTTCACACAGCCCTTTTCCGGGACGTCAAGGCCTGGGCTTATCACATCACAGACCTTTTCAGAATGTAGGAAGGGCTTTCCAGTATTTATGTAGGTGTTTTCAGAATAAGAGATGGCCTGTAATAGCGAAAGCTATCGGCGGTCTCACACTGGTTAAGGGGACCCTTTCTTTTGGCCTGAGCCTTTGTACTACGTACCTTCTGTCTGTTTGTGCAGTAAATCACAATTGTCAACATCGCAAGGCAGGCCGTAAATTATTCCATTACACCATACCACATTCTCAAGAAGCCTTTTAAATTTCTTGAACAATTGGGGGGTTCAATCTACAACCACCATACAAAATAAGCTTCGCATCAGAAGGCACAACCGAGCCTGACGCTACCTGTGGCTGGACACGACCCCGGGACCGCGGATAAACCGCCAAACATCACCGACCACCTGGAAGGGCGTTTGACGAAACAAACACAGCCCCGGCAGCCTTCAGCAAACACCATATTTGTCTCGGCAGGTCGCGACCAATTGACAGAGGCACACACACCCACCCACCAACCCCTTCAATCATCAACAAGGCACCAACCAATCCCTCCGGGCCAAATCCACCCAACTTCCTTTCTCCGGACCAAACCACCCCCGATCCCGGCTCCATCTTCTCATCTCCGGGCCTCCCATAAAATGGACCCGGCCCCGGCACTCTCAATCCCTTCCTCCCTCGCCGCCCGTCTAGCCCCACACTTGCCCCCATCCCCCTCCTCCCCCCCCACTTCCCCCCCCCCCCTCCCCACCCCAA
>Ga0247780_1000912_pt1 | contig 22240 bp, 24 predicted proteins | sample UWRJL079202R5_FD_179927 | JGI IMG/M metagenome (GOLD analysis project Ga0247780, IMG submission 179927) | Plant litter microbial communities from Arlington Agricultural Research Station in Wisconsin, United States - UWRJ-L079-202R-5 | ecosystem: Environmental > Terrestrial > Plant litter >... | reverse complement strand
TTATATACAAATGGAAGCTCCCTGTGTGTGGGGAGAGCACATGATCCAAGGCCCCTGCGCTCCAGGCTTGCCTGGAGCGGTAAGGCGCCTGCGCGCCTGAGCGCCAAGAACTGCCGCTGCAGTTCGACAAGATGCTCTGCAGGGCCCTGAACCCGAGATAGCAGGTCCACGGACTGAGGTACTCGTAGGGAGCGGTAAATGCCGACCGCATAGCCACCGTGTCCAACTCATTCATGGCGTCACGACGTGTGGGACCACCGCAAAGCATGACTTCCATCAATGCTCTCACACCTTCGTGGATATGTTCGTCGATCCCCCCATAGTGTCGATTGTTCTCTCCAACCCGCAAAGCCGCGCCGCGCCCCCGGTAATCAAGTTCGACAAAAGTGAATCTCCCGCCCAGACTAGAAGGACGGTCATATCTCCGGTTCCAGGTCAGACCTGTCTTCTCGCGGAAGATAGTGCGGAACTTGTACGTGAGAGACTTCAGATCGGCTGTTTGTCTTCGGTGCCCGGTGGCTGGCAGGCCCACCTGCCCTTCTCGGGTCCAAAGAGTATAAGTTCCTGAGCAAGGATGGAAAGCAATCTGGCGCCACCCCGGGCGGGCGTAGTTGTTAGCACTTTTATTCTTTGTTGCGGCCGCCATCTAGAAAGTTAAGGCTATGGGGGAGGCATACTTGGCATCGATGAAAAGTGTTCAAGTTCTTCGCGATGTCGGCGCGCAGGAGATAGGCATCGTATATCGAGCCAGGAGCCTTGTCCATAGCGACAATGCTGTCCAAGGTAGCGTCGGGATCAGGTGGTATGAATACCTCGGCTCTACTCTGGATTTGTCTCCGGAAGTATCCGTGATGCGACAGGTGCCTCGTCACTCCAGAGGATGGACGCAGCCCCTCCGCAAAGGACTGCTCAAAATCTCGGCGCATGTCCTCGTATCTAAAGCTCTCCTTCAAGAGTGGGTCGTCTTCAAGGTCGTAATCTGAGGAAATCCTGGTAAGGCGAGGAACGGTTGCGTCAGCTGCAGCTGGCGTTTGGGCCGCTGCCTCGGTATCCTGGCTGACAGCCTCAGCGGGTGTTGGAGTCGTTTCAAGTGGTGCTGGCGGCTCTGTGGGATCGGGAGCACCAAGGTTAGGCAGCGTTTCTGCCCACATCGACAGCTTCGCCGGGTTGATGGTGCCGGGGGGGTCCGGCAGCATGAGGCTACCCATCTCAAGAAAGCTGCAAAGTGCTGAGGAAGGGGTGCAGGCGGGAGCAAGGGACGGCTAGATAGCTGCGTAGTGGTTGTTTTGGGGTCGTAATCCCCTCACGGAGGTTACCAATTTGGGGTTCCACGGATGACGCACGTGAGTGGTCGGTTGTTCCGATATGTGCCCGACTGACACCCAAATCCAATCGTTTTCTGCGCCCTGCCGAGCTGAGTATTTGCCTCTTCTTTTCATCTGTTTCCCTTCTATTGCATCCTAATTCGCTCCTCATTTTTTACTTTCACACCGTCTCACCTCTATGGCCGAGATTTGACTCATGCTCCTGGCCATTTGCAACAAATCAGGATCTATTATCCTGAGCTGTCAAGCTGTCATTGGAAGCCATTTCCTATTGCTTACTTTTGTAACTCTAACTTTGGAAGATTGCCAACCTGTTTTCTTTTCTTTTCTTTTTTGGGAGGGAGAGGGGCAACTTGTCAAATTCAACCGACTGTTTAGGTAAGCAGCGGTGGCGCGGCTTTTCCGCGCTTTACGTGCTCACGGTTGCTCTGCGAGCTTCTCTCCAATACAACACTTTGAACGGCTTCCAATTACTGCGTTTCTGGTGACCACGTCGAATTCAACACAACTAGGTGTTAGGGAGGGGGCCAAACAAATCACAGCTTCTGTAGCGGTATCCGAGGATTTGCCGAGGTTGGTCGCAGCAGGCTGGAGCTGTCAGGTGTTGGCAAACACTGTCGTGAAGAACAAAAACGATAAAGTAACTTGAATCAAGTCTCCCAATGCTTAAGCCGAAGGCTTCTTCCTTGTATTTGGCCCAGGTCTCCACCTCGCAATCATTTCCTAGTACCTTGTTTTTTCGCTGGCCCAGACTGGTGCTCAATGCTCTGTCCACTTACGTGCCTCCACTTTCGCGCCTCCACTTTCGTGCCTCCAACCTGCAGAAGGGCAATTGCGCGTTGTTGTTTCTAATTTAGGGTTGTAACGCCGCGTGGTGGTTCTTGTTCGGACTTGACTTGACGCATGGTCAGCAACCTTTATTCAAGAAGCCGCCGGGTACATTTGTCATCACAAACCAGAATCAAGCTGTAGTTGAGTCTCGGATTCGGAAATACTCGGTGCAGGCACCGACCACAAGGCCAGCGTTGATCCTGCGGGCCGGATGGTTGCATTACCAAGTCCGAACTGCCCACTGACGCCGACAGCCGGGCTCCGATACATTTGTCAGATGGTCAAATCGGATTCCTGGGGAGAAAGAGTAGCAACGGAACGCAGCAACTCAAGATGACTTGAACTTAGCGCGCATCAGAGGGGGAAGTATAAATACTGGTGTGCCTGGGTCTGATGTGAATCTTTCTTGGATTGCCGAAGCGGATTGCCGAATAAGTAATATTTCACTACTGACAATGCTTCCCAAAGTAATCGCTCTATCAGGCTTCATTGCCACGGCGTTTGCCTGCTTCGGTCACTACAACCAAGAGGCCCGCGATCACGGCGTTGGACTCGCCCGCCGGTCCGAAACCTACCCGAAACTCGACCCCGGCAATGACACGCCGGCCGATCCCAAGACGACGGGATACTTTGTGAACCACCTGGCGCTCAACGTTAGAGACATGAACCAGAGTATCAAGTGGTACGGCGAGGTGTTCGGCCTACGACTCATTTTCCAATTCCACCTAACAGCAAAAGTCTCAATCGCCTATCTCGGCCACAACCATGGCGGTCGCAATGGCACAGGATTCCAAACGGCGCTCGAGCTTAGCCGCCAAAGGAACAATATCGAAGGTCTGGTCGAGCTTGTCTACTTTGCCGACCGAGCCGCCGACATCGTCCCATCCACCGCTCACACCAATACTTTTAGCCACTTTGGTCTCGTCGTGCCGGATATCCAAGCCGCTCAGGCCCGTTTTGAGAAGCTTGGAGTAAATATCCTCCGCAAAGTGGGCGAGACGGGCAAATTGCAAGATCCGCTTGCCGAATCACTTGGAGTTGGCGGGCTGGCTGACAGGGACCCAGCCGAGGCCGAAAAGGTTTTACAGGCATTCCTGGGCGCCGGCGGGAGGGATTTCATCTTCATCGCTGACCCCGACGGGAATATGAATGAAGTGCAGTCGCTGTACACTCCCCCGCTAGAGTGGTGATTGCCGGTAATTAGAGGGTGTCAGAATACAGCACTTCTGGTGGATCGCAATGGTTCTGTTGTATTGTTGTGTGAAAAAAAGAAAGGGGGGGTTTCACGGCGAATGGAATAACAAAGATTATGCCGCCCCGACGTGCATCTTCCCCCATACGATAAGTGCTAAAATAGGAGCCCCAGCGTTTGGACTGCACCGTGAAATAGATAATACCAGCTGTCTCACCGCCGAGGATAAAAAGGGGAAAAAAATAGATGCATAGTTGCAGTTTCTCCATTGCGCGCCTATGTCAGCTGGTGCAGATTCAAGTCGATCGAAGAAATGAAAATACATGTATTGAACTGGTGCGGTGACGCAGCAGGAAAGAAACCACAAAAAGAACCACACCCACAGAAGGTCGCAGCGGTCTGGAAGACCAACTCCTAGACTACTGGTCCTCCGATTAGAGGGACACGAATGCAATTGACGTAGAAAAACAGATACGTACCTAGTATGGAACAAGACCGAGTTAGTGATGGTGCTTAGCATGAAACGGAGCCTAGCATGGAACAACAAAGGAAACGCGACCGTGGACTAGGTCATCTTCCTTTGATCAGAGGGCCAGAATGTCACTGGGCTTCAAATGGGAGGTTTTCGTGGTGAAATCGTCGGGTTCAATTGAACTGAATGAGTGGAAGCGACGGTTCGAAGAACCGCGCGGCGCGGCCCCTTTTTGACGGAGGCACGCGCCAGAAAGTACCGCTATGTACAAGAACGGTTACAATAATACTACAGGACCCAAAAAGAATGACAGGGTTGGCCTGAACAGGCGCCCCGAGTCAGTGGTGATACGAGGACCCGAAACTGGGTCCTCGCAACTCCACGGCCATTTTGGACCGTGGCAACTATAGCCGAGGTGGGCCAGAATAGTGACCCCCTTGCTCAGTCTGGCTCAGCCTAGCTCAGTTCTGAAGAAGGAAAGGGAAATTTGTGATGTCGATTTTAGGGTCGTGTAAAGGCTGTTCCACAGCCCAACACCTCAATGTGTCCAACGACACCCAGCTCCAGCTCGAGCTCGATATTTTTAATGCCAAGATAAGTATTCGGATTGTCCCGCACGACGCCCAGCTTGCGGAGCAGGAATTCAAATTTTTGTTCCCCGTTAAACAGGCCGCCAGGGCGGGAGGGTGCAGGGCGTAGGGAAAGGCGGACGCGACGGAGGAGGCCATCGTTAGTCGCACCGATCTTGTTGAGGAATGCGGCGACGGGAAGGGGTGCGGTCGAAGCAACATGGGTGTATGACTCGCTAACCAAGAAGAACGAGTTCTTGGAGGAGTACAAGATCCAGACGGCTTCGCAGTGCACCCGCTTGCTCACGCGAAGAATGGCAGGGTCGGGCGCTCCTGACCGTAATAGCTCGAGAAATTCCCAATTACCAAAATATAAACCGTCGTGCGTCCCAACCGTCCGGAAACGGATCACACCATCGTCTTCGTGGTAGATGAAAAGGTTGGCGTAGATTGGCAGCCGGATCTCAGCCAATGGCATGAAATCCATCGCGTGGCGAGGTGAGTAGCAGTCCGTTTTCGTGAACAAGAGGCAGGAACCGAAATACCCGAAAGGCTGCACGTCTGCCTCTCGTCACGACTTCTCTTGACTCCGAAACCGCCGATGGCGCTTGACGGCCGGCCACAAATGTTCCTCAACCAACACAGCCGGGCTCCGTCTTGTCCGCATCTCATCCCACGCATAAATTGTTTTTTTCCGCCAATACACGTCAAGACATCTGCGGCCGGCCGCATTGTACGGCATGCACTCGCTGAAAGCGACCCACTTCAGGACGACGTCAAGTGCTTCTTCGAGCTCAACTTCGAACCATTCGCGGTGTCCCGTTTTCTTTGCATCGCACGTCGGAGCAGCGCACTTCATATTGCGCCGGTACTTGTCGAGATGCAGGTGGACCATGCTTTCGATGACTTCGGGGGCGCATGGCAAATAAGCCTGGAAGAGAAGTATTGGTTCGTATTTGCATTTGGACGCGATGTACTGCATGCGAGTGGTTACGTCTTCGGCGCAGCCAATCTTGATGTACTTTCTGTGCTCTGGGTCGGTGAGGGTGAAGCCGTAGAGCCAGCCGACCTGGGCCTTTTTGCAGTCGAGGATGGGGGCGTGGAGCTTGCCGAGCATGTTTCGGAGCGCAGTTTTCGAAGCGAGTTCTTTACGGAGCGAGAATGTTGGGGGCTGTGGTTCTTTGTGCTTTAAGTTTGGTGGGCTCGGCGGTGGTCCACATGAGACGGGGATGTCGATGTTGGAATGATGCTGCAGCGCCTTTTGTACCAAGGGGCAACAGGTTGCGTTGGTTTGGTGCGAGTTTCGGCAGTATAAGATGAGGCGTGCGTTTCCTTCGCTGCTATTTTCGTCGTCTTCTTCGCTATCTTCTTCGCTATCTTCTTCGCTATCTTCTTCCTCGTCTTCCTCCTCCTCAGAGACATCATCCGCGCGATCCTTCCGGATGCCGTGATGGAAGCTCCTGACAGTTACAGGCCGCCGTCTCACTCGAGCTTGAATCGGTGATTCCTCCTCTGCAGCGGGAATGGGACTCAAGATTTTGAACTCCGGAGGACGCTGTGATCTTTGGACCTGAAGACACGTCGCGCAGGCTGGCTGTGCAGTCGGCACTGGATGGATATCCGGAGGGCTCATGGGCGTGTCCACAGCGTCCTCTCCAACCTTGTTGCTAAACACAGAGCTCGCCTTGGTGGCAAACGAATCTGGTGACGGGACAAGGTGGCTGCCTCCTGGAGGACTACTTGCGCTCCGCGCATGGGCGTTGTTTCTCTTGATGCGTGGTCGAGTGGGTGTTGCAGGTGTGAAGCTCGGCTGTGATTCCGGTACGCTAACCTTCTCCTCATCAGGTAGAACCTCCCTCATCAACAGAGAATCCACCGCCACCACGTCCCGCGCCCGGTTCGGCACATCAGAGGCCGCGCTAGCAGGTCTTGGGTCTATCCTGCCGCGCCCTCTGCTGCTGCCGACGACTTCTTCCCTTTTGCTCAGGCGTTTCGCTCCTGCCCCATGCCATGGGAGTCGTGCCAAGAGTCCCCTTAGCCGGTTGCTGGATCCGATTGTCTCGGTGAACGCTCGCATCAAGGGCGGCTTTCGCTCTGCCGTTATTGTGATTGTCGTTGTTGTTCCTGCCGCTGTTGTCGACCCTGTCGCTGTCGCCCGGGCCACCCAAACCTCAGCGGGACTTGACAGAGGAGGAGGAGCAGGCGTGGCTGTGTCTCCGTCCGCTATTATCGAAGATGCCAAGGGGTCATATACGTCTCTGTACGCAGCCCACAGATCGCCATGCCACTTATCGTAAAGGTATTGGTACTGCGTCACTCGCACCGGGGAAGCTGAAGTCGAGGTCGTCGTCGCGACCATGATATGATGGAGGTTGACGGTACAGATACAGCTCAAGACGATTCGCCAAAGCGAATCCTCTGCTTCTGGGGCGGGGAAGCCGGCTTTGAGAAACTTGATTATCTCATCGTCAATTTTGGCCACTTTTTCGCGACCCAGCTCGCGTGCGCAGGGTTCGGAGGCTTTGTCTGTGGTTCGGGCCAGACACTTGAAGCCGTTGGGGTGGGGTTCAAGACCAAGGAAGGACTGGAAATCGTGTGGATTTTCGAAGGTTCGGCGGTCGGCGCAATCGGTGCCGTCCTTGCTGAAAGAGGAAAGTCTGACGGCGGCCTTCATGATGGTGGTAATGACGGTCAGGTTTGCGGGGGCTTCGGTATCGGCCAAGCGTTGGACTCGATGAAAACCAGGTCGGGCGAGACATCTGGGAATTCTACACCGAAGGAGAGGAGCAGCTGCATGCTTATCTACCTTACCTACTGGGCTGCGATATGCAAGCGCTCCCCCATCGCCCGTATTTCATATGGAGGTACTGGACGGGGGGCTGGGATGGATATCAGGGGTAACCAACCACTTCGCCGCCTTCAAGCGACGGCAGCTTCCTTTTTGAGCCACGTGCGGCTGTTTAATTTCCCCAGTCCCCCAAATTTCTGGAACTCAGACACACCGAGCTGTGAGATACCGCGGGTAAATACCTAGCTTACCTAGATACCTTTAGGCTTAATTAGTCTCTGCGTGCTTGACAGTGCGAGGTTTGCCTGCGCACATGCTGTCTAAGTGACTTTGCAAGAGCCCTAAAAGTTAATAGCAGTGCTCTGCGATTAAAGCGGAGATCAAGACTAACACCATCACCAAAGTCGATGGCAAAGACGGAGGCGGCGCACTGGTCTCCCTCATGCTCGAGCCACCAGCAATCCAGATTCCCGCATAACCCCAAACTGGAACTCTTGCTGAATTTATAGAGGATTGGTATATAGAATCACTACCCCAAGACCGTGCAAAAACCGCAAGCAGATAGATGTCTTGAGCCACCCCCTGAACCCCTTTGTGCACTGTGGTATGAGTTTGCATGATTCAAATCGCAGAAGAACGTAGCCTGAGCACTTGAGTCTTTTCGTACCTAGTCCTTATATACATTACGTTCTAGGTGTTCTGACTGGAGGCCATGGTTCACTGCTTCCGAATTGACTATGCCATTGACATGGGCGTCATAGTTAGAGGATGTTGTCACAAATGGCGACGGGGCGAAGCGAGGCACGAGCAGCAGCTAGATAAATTTTCTTTGTCAGACCACATGCTTTGTTAGATTAAAATGAGATTACTAGATGTCCTGAAAAAGTACCCACACCGGAACCTTCAACACACAATACCAGTGGTCGATCCATCATCATCACTCTCCGAATCCGAGTCCGAATCAGAATCAAAATCCGAGTCAGAGTCCAACGAAGCATCAGCAGCAGCCGCAAACGTCCCAAACGAGAACTTATGCAATGCATTTCCTCCCACATCTGTCACGCTCGTGAACTTCCCTAGCAAGTCCGACACACACACATCCTTCAACTTGGCCTCCAAACAAAGTCTACGACGTTGAGGTGCATCTTCTCTCGGTCGGTCAAGGAGTACTTCTTCTCATTCAGTGGGCCCACGTCGATGATGGTTGGGCGAATGGGCCAACCCGGCATTGGCAGGCCAGGAGGCCTCGCGGCTCTCGGGATAGCCTGGATTCATGCTCGCCATGCGCATCTCGACCTTGTCGCCCGGCTGGACCGAGGCTCTCCAGGCGTCGGGCAGGATGACTTGGCTGTCGGCGTTGAAAATTTCCTATTTGCCGCGCATCATGTCGGGTAAATGAATGTGGGCGGCGTGGTAGATGGTTTGGACGAGCTTCGGATATCCTGTGTTGCGTTAGCGATGACACGGTACTAGGCGGAGGAGAAGAAGCCTTACCTGAAAGTCTCTGCATTTCTCGTATGGTTTCTGGTACTTGCAATCGGTTGGACTGGTGAGGATGACCGGAGCTGGAATCTTGCCTAGCGCGAAGAATACCAGGACATAGGGCCACGTCCAAAGCCGGCGTGCATCCTGCATTCCGATGCTCGTCCGGATATGAGGAGAGTGAGTCCTCGCATGTTTAAGGGCGGCGTTCACGGACCGCAGTTGGTGGGCCGTCATTTGGGAGTACTAGAACCACCTAGCTTTGCTGGTGTTCTTCTTCGCGCGCTCAAGGCCGAAGCGAAGTAGCTGTTGATCGACAGGAACCATGACAGGACGCACTGCTTCGGTGCAGTCTATCACCCCATGTATTTATATCTTATTATTTAGATTATGTTTATATATCATAATGGTAATAACTTACAGTAATATTAAACCTTTATCTTAAAGTGTTGATTTAATAAACTGTCTTGAGATTACCCTTCTATAACTAACGTCCTGTTATACGCTGTTTTAACTTATCTAGTCCTTTACAAGCCTGTGTTAAGTGCAGGTTGTAATAAGTAGGATAAGTAAAGGTGAGTAAAGGTAAGTAAGCTTGAGCAAATCTTAATTAAAGATTAAGTTAAGCTTAAGCTTGGGTAAGTAATATTACGTAGGGTTAGTACGAAAAAGGGAATTATGTGCAACGTTAGTGGGCGCACGCGAATATGACCCAACCAATGCAATGCGCCAAGACCGATCGGGAGGGGGTTCACTAACTGCCGGGTTAAAAAATCCACCTCGGAACATCGAACACTGGACTTCAGCCCGCTACGACGCCAAACCGACCGTGATGTCTTCCCAGCCCAACCCCTCATTGTGCACCCACTGCGCCAAGGTCAACCTCAACCCCGATTACCTCCTTAGCTGCGCCCACCTCGGCCTCATCTCATGGAGCCTCGGGTCTCTCGAGCGCGTCAAGCGCAGCCCATGTCCGCTCTGCAGAATTGTTCTCCTGTCGCTACAGCGACACCACCAAACCGCACAGAACTCTAACTCAAAACCACCCAAAGACCTCGCAGTCTCCGATGCCAACGAGGTGAAACTCCACTGGTTTGCCGATCAAGGTCCCTCTCGGCAGGGCGCCTTCACCGTGGCAGAATCTCAATACTCATGGGCGCCGAATTACATCTGCTTCACTGCCGACTCCGAAAGACCGCGGTCGGAAACGGCACTGATTCGGAATGATTGGGCGAAAATTGCATATCTCCACACGGAAATAGAGCCCGAGTTTGACATTGGAAGGCTTCGGACCTGGATTGAATGCTGTGATCGGTTCCATTGCGTCGGCGAGGACTGGTCGTGTTCGAACACGCGCCAGGGACTGGACCTTGGCCTCTCGAGCCTCAAAACGCTACGCTTCATTGATGTGCGGGGAAACTGCGTCGTCGAATTCAGTGGAGATGGACAAGACACGACGGCGCCACGTTACGTCGCGCTCAGCTACATATGGGGTGGTGTTCCGACCGTCCGGCTCACAAGAGCGAACAAGCCGACGCTCATGGAGGTTGGTAGTTTGCAGACTACATGGGACTCGCTGCCACGCACTGTTCGAGACGCAGTCTTACTCGTCCGGAAGCTCGGTGCCGAGTATCAGTATCTCTGGGTGGACAGCCTGTGTCTGGTTCAAGACGACGACGAGGATATGGAGGGGGGCGTCAACGCCATGGATATGATATACACGAAAGCATGGCTGACTATCGTGGCGGCCCACGGCCACAATGCGGATGCGGGGCTTCCCGGGTTGTCATGGACGAGTCGGATTCTGGATACCTATGTTGTGAAGGTGACAGAAGACGCCTCTGTTGGTTTGTATGAGAAGTTGGACGTGGCCTTGGACCGAACAGTCTATGCGACTAGGGCGTGGACGTCAGTTCCCCATACCTTACCTCGCCCGCGGTTTATTGTCGCCGACCCCTTCTCAAATGGCCACCGCTAGAGCCAAGATGGATATCTACCAAAGCTAACATTATCATTTCAGGTATCAGGAGCAACTTCTCTCAAACCGGGCTGTCTACTTCCTCTCCAACCAAGTCTACTTCCGCTGCAACGGATACGCGACCGACGCCTTGTCCGAGCGGATGGCCGACCCCAACACCCCCTACTACCTCCTCGCCGAAAGCCCACGCATGGCCTCGTGGACCGCGCCCATGGCAGCTAAGTTCCGCAGGGTGGGAATTTCGGGATATTCACCAGAGAATCCAAACCCCTTCTCCCACAGGGACGCATCGCTCTTCTGCGAGATCATCCAAGCATATACGACAAGGAGCCTTACCTACCCGGACGACGTACTGCGCGCCATGGCTGGAATCATGCGCTTCTATGAGCAGAGAGCGTCGTATACTTTTCTTGAAGGGGTGCCAACTGAGCTGTTTGACGCCATTACCCTGTTCCGGTCTAATGGGTGCACTCTCCGTCGGCGGCGGGGTTACCCAAGCTATTCTTGGGCCGGATGGACCGGTCGTGTTCGTTTTTCCGGTCTTGTAACCGAGGGCGACGTTGCTGCCAATCGCTGGCTGAACGATAGCTGCCCTATCTCTTGGCATGCAGTCAACCCCAACGAACCCGCGTTGCCAAAGCCTATCTGGGAGCCTGACCTTTGGGAGAAGGTTCGCGGACCTCGACAGGCATTGCTCCGGAAATGGGTTGAGCGGCTGTGCAACCACATTAAAGCAGGAGCCTCGGCGGCGGCGGACGATGCAAGCCATAGGACCCCTGACCAGGATAATCTCCTCTCTACCGATACCGCAGACATTGACATGCCGGATCCCTCCGAATTATCACTTCTACAGCGAAGGGAAGACCCCCAAGTTCGGTACAAGTTCCTCCAGTTCTGGACAATATCCGTGTACCTCCGTATCGAAGCGCGGAACATCTTCACCGGCACAGTCTGGATTATGACCGAAGATGGTGAGAAGGTCGGTGTGGCTTGGGTTGACGGGATCGAAGACACTGCGTTACTCGGTTCATCAAAACCCGTAGAGTTCATACTGATATCTGCGGTATCACCACTCCGGAGAGAGTCGGCAGAAGATGAAGCTTGGGCGTTCGGAAACCTGGTCTACGACGTGCTTTTTCTGCACCGCAGCGATCCGGCATCTGTATTGTCAGAACGAAGGGGTGTGGGGCTTCTTGCAGAGCCGGGAGTGAGGAAGTCGGTGCCGCCAGGGCCCCGGCTGACTGAGATTATCCTCGGATAGTGGTCTTTCCATACCAGTCACATCCCTTGTCCGATCCCCGTCGCCTTACAAACACAGCGCCAGCCATCAACATCCCCCCAGCCTCTTGAGCTCAAAAACAACCCTTCGCATCCTCGTTCCCACCCACGTATGCTTCCCATCCCACACGCTCACCCCATAATCACACTCGACATCTACCTCCCACTCCGTCTTCGTCTTCTCCGCTACCTCCTTCACCAACCTCCCAAACGTCTCCTCATTATGCGCCGGAACCTTCTTCCCCGCCAACTCCTCAACCCTCCCATCCACCGTCCCACAAGTGATGCCCACAATCGACACCCCCTTCCCCGTCTTCAACAACCCCACACACCTCTCTAACACCCGAACTTGCTCCTCCCACGTGAAACAATGCAACAACATCCCCAAATTCACGACATCAAACCCCCCGTCCAACAGATCCCATACACCACCGTCCGCCAACAAATCCCCTTGATAAAACCTGAGGCCCCCCTTACCTCTCTGACCTCCCTTACCATCCCCATACCCCTCCCCATCACCCCCCTCCCGATCCCGAAACAACTCAAACCCCAAATCAATAAACCCCTGATGGAGCTCCACGCCCACCAGATTCCCCCCCGGGACGCCATCAAACACCAGCTTACGAATGTCATGGCCTAAGCAACACCCCACATCTACAAGAGTCCCGCCCGTTTTCAGGAGGGAGAGCAAGCGCGGGTAGAGCATGCGGCGCGTGGAGAGGGGAAAGTCGAGGAAGTCGAATTGCCCTATGCAGGGGTAGGGGAAGGTCGCCCAGGCGCGGTTGCGCTGCGGGTTGTCCTGGTGAGTATTTGGAGAGTGGGAAAATGGGAGGGATGGAAGGTGTGACGGCAAGGAGGGAAAAGGAGGGTGAAATGGGGGAGATGAAGGGGAAAATGAGTTGTCATACCAGGGAAATAACCGCATCGTGGACCTCTTCAGGGCGGTACTTGCTGTACTTGTGCAGCAGCTCGAGAGCGGGCCAGGAGAGGGTGGGTTTCTCGCGGAACCAGGGGACGTCGCGGGTGCCTTTGTACAGGCTGTCGACGTTTTGGTGGCTGTCCGCGGGGGCGGACATCTCGATTTTTCTTGAGGCACTCTATGTCGAGTTTATCAGAGTGGGTCGGCGCAACGGAGCTCGGTGATGGATGGGAGTGGTATGAGGGAACAGAGGTAAGTTTCTCGCCGAGAAGATAGTTGAAGTTGAGCTACCCCGCCCATCAAGATGGGACGCACCCCCACACACACTCGGTGCGGCTGTATCCAAAATGGGACAAGCCTTTTCTGTTTATGGGATTTGGGGACCTTTCTTCGCTGAGCTCCGCGATCAACGGCCAATACCTTGGATTCCTTCTAGTTCTGACTCAACGTCGGTCGTTCAAACAGACCGTAAGCTTTGTGGCGGGTGAGCGATCAACAGAATACACAGGACAACTTCTCAGTTTCGACCCTTTCGAAGACCGGGGCTTTTGCTTGCCTACATCGTCGTCTGGGAAGGAGTTTCGGTTTGCCCCGTTCTTGTCGCTGTATTTGGTGTCAAGGTTCTACTCAACTTAGTTTGGCGGCCCACGGCAGAAGGGACAAATATTGGGCCGCGTTAGGCCGACGACAACGATTCGCAAGCATTTCCAGCGCCAACTTCAAGCTCGCCCCATCTCATCAACCTCCAAAAAAGGTCCTCCCACTCCGCGTATCATCCACCATGGCCACTAGGTGCACCCCCTGCTCAAAGCTGCACATCAGTCGCCTTTTCGAACGCGCTCGGCTTTCTCAGCACCGCGGCTCACCCGCTGTCATCCACAACAACCATTTGTTCTGCCGACACCATCGTTCCCTCGAAGATCTCAACGCTTCAGCCAAACAAGGATGTGACTTTTGCCACTTCCTCCAGCACTGTGTCCTCTCTCACACACAAGAGCGAAAGGGGCAGATCGGGATCTCGCTTCATCCTCAAACGGGCTCGACAGGAATTGCAGAGGATCTCCTCGTGCGGATCGGACACGAGACGGTTCATCTCAAGCTTCTTACGGATAGAGGTAGTGTCACGGGTTGAGAAGGTGCGAAGTGTTGGACTGATGGGGACACAGAGAATCCGCAATATGTCGAAAACTTCCGCATCGGCATGTTTCCGCTAGATCCGGATCTCGGTTCTCAAGCCAACCATGACATCGCCAAAGATTGGCTAACCGATTGCCGCAAGAACCATCAGAACTGCCCAGACACCGCCGTCCCTCCTGCGCTACCCAGCAGGGTTTTGGATGTCGGCTCCATTTCCTCGCCGACATGTCGCTTGGTCCAAACCGAAGGAGTACCAGGCCACTACGCCGCCCTGAGCCACTGTTGGGGTGGCCCTATCAGCCCGTTGCTCGACAAGAATACCTTGGAGCCGTTTCAGCGGGAGATACCCCTAACTTCACTGCCGGCCAACTTCTACGACGCCATCGTCATCACTCGGCAGCTGGCCATTCAGTATCTTTGGATTGACTCGCTGTGCATCGTGCAGGACTCGGCTGAGGACTGGGAGTCCGAGTCGGCAGTCATGGGTGACATTTATCGGCGATCCTTGGTGACCATCTCAGCGTTGGACTCAGCGCATTCCAGGGCCGGGATCCTCTCACCCCGCGAACCACTGGAGGATGATAGCTCAGAGGACGGCAACTCACAAGATACTAGTACTCTCCCTTCCACCCGGCCCACCATGTCATGGCTACCGATATCCGACACCGATCCAACGAGGACAGTACAAGTGCAAGAACCCACCCACATCAAACAGCTAAGCCTCGTCTTCAAGCTCAAGCAAGCCCCCCTCCTCGGCCGCGGATGGACGCTGCAAGAATCCATCCTACCCCCGCGACAGCTCTACTACACATCTCAGCAGATATTCTGGCGCTGTTTGCAGCCGACCACAACTTCCTCCGCAAGCCAAAACCCCCTTAACGTCCTTGCATCATTCCAGTCCGCCGACGGCAGCCGCTCCCCAGCGTCATGTCTACCAACCGGCACAGACGGATACCCTGCCCTATCAGCCGCGCTGCATACCGCCCTCTCTCCCCCATCTGGTACCGCCACTACCGACCCTCCCCAAGCCACTACCATCACCAACCCAGCCCTCACCAGCCCAACCCTTACCAAGTCCAATCCCCACACAACCCACACAACCCAAACGGCAGCACTCCTGTCCGACTTCCGCACCCTCATCCAGGATTTCACCAGCCGCTCACTAACCGTCACAACCGACATGCTCCCGGCCATGTCCGGCATCGCCCAGGCGCTCGACAGTTCTACCTATGCCGGTACCGGAGTGAGCGCCAACAGCCCAAGCCCCAACCTAGGCGACTACCTCGCGGGGGTCTGGTCCACCGACATCCCCCTGGGTCTCCTCTGGGTTGGTCACGGGAGACCTACCCCCGACAGTACCGGTATCGGTACCGGAAGGAGAGAGCTAGCGAGACAAAGGGGTGCGCCAAGTTGGAGCTGGGCGGCTAGTGGGTGTGCTGTTAGGTTTTTGAAGGCGGATGTGCATCTGGATGATGGTAGTAGTAGTCCAGTTTCAGACCTCCAGCTCGTCTCACACCACGTCACCCCCCGACAAGGCTCCCGCAACATGTACGGCCCTGTTGCAGAGGGTTCCTGGATACGACTACGCGGTGTAGCGGCGCTGGCTTTTGCACGGGAGAACTTGAAGGTCCCAGGCAGCAACAAGGAACGCATAGAAGTTGGGATTGTCTCACTGGATGAGAACCCACGCCACAGGGATAAGGAGCTGTTCATGACGGCCGGAGGGGAGTTTAAATGGAAAGGCGGGAAGGGCAGTGGGACGGTGGAGTATCTTTTGGTTTTTGCGACGGGGAGCAGTTTGATTGTGTTGGAGGAGAAGAGCCAGATGGGGAATGAGGTTGTGTATCAGAGGATGGGGCTCGCGAGGTTGTATGAGAGGAGGGTGGCTGAGTGCGGTTGGCATCTAAAGATGAGGGAGGTCATTGTAGTCTGAAGCCGGGATCTGGAAAGTTGGAATCACACAGCACCTGGAATACTCTCCAACCGCGGTGCTACGCCATGAGTAGGTAGCGGAGCTCCTGGGGTTCGACCTGATGAAGACAACGGGCAGACACCAGATCGTGTGAGACCTGTATGCCTGCAAGTGGTGATTACTTTGACTTTGTATCTAGCGCAATAGGTGTTAAGGGCGAGGAAATGGACGCTCAGTTTCGATACAAAGGTGCCTTGTTGCCAGCACTTGGCTGCCATCATCATCACCATCACCGTAAAGCAGAGGTGCCACGTTTCAAGTTCACCGCAAAATGCAACATGGCTAATAGGTACACATTAAAAAGTCTTGATAGATGATGCTCGATATACAGGAAAGAAACAGCTTTTTTCACTCCTCACAATGTAAGCTCCTCAGATGTACACGCTACCTATAAGTGGCCAGATAGCTACCCGACTCTAAAGATACGCCCCCGGCCCATACCCATCGCCCGGCCCCCTAAGCGTATCAACCCTCAACGGATCCACCACCGGCGACCCGTTGAACTCCGTCGGCGGCTCCGGCAGCGGAATCGTCTTCCACACCGCCTGCAGGCGCTTCGCGGTCGCCAAAAACTTCGCCTTCGCCTGGGGCCACCCCGGCGCAACCAGCTTAAAGTTCTTCTTCGCCCACTTGCCATCGACCAGCACGGCCTCGATATCGCCGACGCTGGCGTGCAGGATGACTGCCGCAACGGGGTCGGCCCAGCCCATCAGGGCGGGGGAGGTGCCGTCGAAGATGAGCAGGTCGGCCTTGGCGCCCTCGTTGATGACGCCGAGGTCCTGGCGGCGCAGGGCGAGGCCGCCGTGGCGCGTGGCGAGGAGGAAGGCCTGCTCGACGGACATGGGGTTGGTGCGGGGCAGCTTGTTCTGCTTGAGCACGGCGAGGTAGCGCTCGTAGCGGGCCTGCTGGAGCCAGATGCGCGCCTGGGTGAGGATGTCGGTGCTGAAGGTCATGTGGGTGTCGATGCCGAGGGAGGCCTGGTCCTGGATGCCGTAGCTGACGGGGTGGGTCTGGCCGTAGTGCATCTCAGACTCGGGCGTGATGGAGATGTACTGATTGGTGGAGCGCAGCAGGTCGGCGCCGGCAGGGGTGAGGAAGGAGGCGTGCGAGAAGATGACGGGGGTGGAGATGTTGAGGTAGTTGAGCGCGTGGACGTCCTCGGGGGAGTTGCGGAAGCCCCACGGGCCCTGCAGCGAGTGCGTAGTGATGGCCGACACGTTGGCCTCGCGCGCGAGCGCCATGATCTTGTGGATCTCGGGCACGTTCGGGTCTGGGCCCCAGCCGTCGTAGGCGATGGCGAGCGTGGTGGGCGAGTTGCGCAGGGCGGGCTTGGCGGCGATGGCGCGGAAGATGGGGTACAGCTGCTCAACCGTGACTAGGCCGGTGATGTTGGCAAAGGTGAAGCCCCAGAACACTCGTGCGCCGCTGTCGATGGAGGCCTGCAGACCGGCCTCGGAGGCTTCCTTGGACCACGTGTGGGTGGCGTGGTCGAGCGACGTCGTAACGCCAGCATTCAGGGCCTCGTACAGGCCGGCGAGCTGGCTGTCGTAGATGTCGGTGTTGGTCCAGAAGAAGGGGGCGACGTACGAGCTGAAGCGGCCGAAGAACTCGAGCAGGTTGGTGTTGGGGCCCAGCGTCTTGAAGACGGTCTGCCATCCGTGGCGATGCGTGTCGATGAAGCCCGGGGTGATGATCTTGCCGGTGATGTCGACAATCTCGGTGCCTACAGGGACCCTTGGGACGACTGAACTGTACACGCCGGCGATGCGGTCGCCCGTGACGAGAACAGAGCCGTTGCGGATGATCTGCAGCCCCTCGGTTTGCTTGTTGAACGCGATGACCGTTCCGCCTCGGAACAGTATCGACGACGCGCCTGGCCCTGGCCTCGAGCTCGAGCTCGAGTCGGCGGTGGACTCGGAGTCCGCCGTCACCTCCACCGCGCTCACCGCGGTGAAAAGGGCGGACAGGATCGCAATTCCGTTGGAGAGCCTCATTGTTGCGGGCAGCAGTGGTCTGAATGAAATCCAGATGGAGAGGAAATCAGCTTTCTCTGGTGGGAGCTCGGGACGGTCCGTCTTATCAAGACTGGAAGCACGTCAACCCCGGCCGTGCGCGTGGCACCCCCCCACGGCAGCAAGGTAACCCCGGCAGAGGCGTATTGGGCGGTGCAGCAAATAGTTTGCTCCCTTCGCACTGCGAGCCATGCAATATATGCAGCCTCCCTGTCACCTGTCAGCACTCTACTCCTCCGCCGGGATTACAAACGTTAGCTCGGCCAGGGACCCACTGTTACCTCCCGGCAGGGAGGGCACCAAACCAGTAACAGCGGGTCCCTGACCGAGCTAACGTTTGTGGCCCTGGCAGAGGAGTAAGATTGCTAATCAAATAAAACGGCAGCGCCCACAGCTTCTTGGCTCTGCGCAAAGTCATGCGGCGGAGGAACTTCAACTCCACTCCCTGCGCGGCTTCTCGGGGCCCTAATCCCACTACAGCCCGCTGTAACGTTCCGAGTCTTGGCCTCTCCGGAGCTTTTCTCCTTGGACTCGGGACTGCAGCTGGGCCGGGGTTCTTTTTTTGGACTGATGGCTCCGGGGCACCGCTCTCCCGATTCCGTCCCCTTTTCTCCTTGGCGGTTTCGGCTGTTTTTCTGGCTTCCTCTTTGCCCGCGCCTTCTGTTGTCTTGCACTCTCTTCCTCGCCGTCGCTACCTAAAGTGCAATAGTTGGCAGCCCTTGGGATTCTCGGAACTATTATGGGTATTGTCGTCGGTTCCGTCAGTGCGATGAAGGAAGCTGCGATTGTCCTCTGGTTGTTGCGCAACAGGGTTTACCCGATACCGTAACAGCTTTTTGCGCTTGACCATATGCAGAGGCTGGAGGAAATTTGCAGGAGGATGAGTTCGCGAAAAAGCAAAAGGCGAAAGTACTGCGTCAGCTTCATAATGCATAGCCATGGTGGGTGCTTGGCGGAAGGATCGTGATGCCGGGCGGGGAGTTGAAAGCGTTGCAAGGTTTCGAATCAGCTGTTGCTTTTCTTGCTTCGATCGCGGTTTGACGTGATCGCACTTTCCAGCTTGCTTCAGCGCGATATGTGGGTGTCACGTGGGAACTGGGTTTGCTTTTGTTCTCATTGGAGAGTCGGATGCTTCTGCCTGCAGGTTCCAGGAAGGAGCAGGTGGGGTTTGGGATGTCAACTTCGCATTTTCCCCGCTTCCTCTTTCATCCAGCAATTGACCGACCCATGCAACGTCAGCCCACACTGCACAGGGATAGTGCCTCAAGCTGGCATCCATGGCTCGGTTCACCTACGACCGACTCCCAAGAGAGGGTTATATCAGATTGCTTCGAATCAATACAGCGCCGATACCGATTGGAAACCAGGTGGACTCTGCGGCGGCTTCAGATTCAAATCTCACTGCCTTGCCAACACCACGCTCGACGTTGTCGAGGTTCCTGAGCAGCAGCAAGCTTCCGTTCCGGAAGGACGACGCCAAACTCGCTCTCACACTCTTGGCCTTGCCCCTCGATGAAGCGCCCGACTTCGATGCGGTCTCATACACGTGGGGAAACCCGATGCTCCGTTACTCCAAGTACCACTCTCCAGAGCACACCAGCACACCGTCTGTGGAAGTCATCGTCAATGGCAAGCGACTGCTCATCACACAGAGCCTTGCCACTGCTCTCGCAAGGATCTATCACGCCGATCTCACACAAGGCGAATGTGGCACCAAGTCCGAGTACCTTTGGGCCGACGGCATCTGCATCAACCAGGAAGATCTCGACGAGAGGTCTTCACAAGTTGCCCAGATGAGTGTTATTTTCAAGCAAGCCAAAAAGGTTCTGATCTGGCTCGGCGAGGAAGACGAGTTCACCGAGGATGGCATCACCGCTCTCAGAATGCTCGCCAAGATCGATCCAGATCGATATGGTGAAGTCGTCTATCTGGATTGGGAGGATCGGACCACCGTGTTTAAAAAGAAAGGCCTTCTGGACTGGACTTCTAACTGGGACAGCTGGCTCGGACTAGAGGCGCTGATCAACCGACCATGGTTCTCACGCGTTTGGGTCATACAGGAAGCCGTGGTGAACGCCAATAACGCTGTTCTTTGCGGCTCGCAAGTTCTCCCATGGGTATGGTTCGCGCGAACCCGTGCGTTTCTATACACTGTGCACTGGGATTCGGCGCACCGTGATGGGCACTATAGAAGGCGGTTCCGGCATAAAGAGTTCCCACCCAAATACCTTCCGATGTTTGATGAAGAAAATCCCTTTTCTTTCGCCTCTCACCTGTCGATTATATGCCGTTTGAGAAGGACGCCACTCCGTTCCCTCAGTTCGCTGCTCGCATCCTCGGCCAGGAAGAGTCACGCGACGGACCCGAGAGACAAGATATACGCGCTTCTGGGACTCGCTGACAAGAAAAAACCACCGTTCCTATCCTACCCGGACGTCTTAGCCCCGGACTACCATGTCGCGGTCGAGGTGCTCTATACTCGGGTATTCCGACTGATTTTAGAATCCTCTGCAAGTCTGTTCGATCTTGCGATGACACAAGATGCACCAAAGAAATCCTTACGTCTTCCATCCTGGGTACCCGATTTCAGCACAAATTCAAGGCCCACTACTTTTCAGAGTCCCTATAAGCACCCTAACATAATACAATTCAACACACACGGCGGAATCACCTGGCGGGTTGTCACAGCGTCCCTTGAGCAAGCAGAGATCGAAGTGCAGGGGTTATTGCTGGACACCATTTCCGTGACCCAGCGGCACAATGTCGAGGAGAGTACGCACTATGGCGACTATTTCGCAGAGCTTCTGTCAGTAGTAGCAAAGATATCCGGGACGCAGCTCGCCTACGCCCCAACGTAGGTCTCTTTACCACCACACCCACTCCCCTTCTTTTTTTGGGACATTTGGGTCCTCGTTGACAACCTCCACAGCAAATCCCGCTTCGAGATCCTCTGGCGGACCGTGATTGCGGACAAAAATCCCGGTCCACAGGATCACGTATCCCCTCACCCTGGAGAACAAATGCTAGCCCACTGGGCTGCTGAGGTAGCATTCAATCCGTCTCAGGACAAGGCCCTCGGCGAAATGGCCATGATGCTGCTTGCGCTGGACCAGGCTGACCCGGCAGCCCGTCCAGAAGAATGGCAGACCCCGGAAGGCTTTCAGGGTGCAGTGGAGACTTGCAGGCGCTCGAAACAGGGGGGCTATGGCCCAGAAATCGAGATGGCTATGGGGGCTAACCTAACCGTAATGCGCGTGGCGCTTACGACGGCAAACCGATTGGTCGTTGGCCCTGATTCGACGAGAACTGGTGATGAGATTTGGATACTCGCGGGTTCAGATTTTCCGGTTGTGCTACGGAAGTCTCAACGGGGAGATATTGGAGACAAGCCTTGCTACGAGTACGTCGGGCAAGCTTATGTCTATGGCGTCATGCACGGCGAGGCGATGGCTGACAACCCAGAACTCGCGAGCATTCTCTTGGTTTAGATACCCAGACATACAGTTGGACACCCACACAATCATCCTCTCTCATACCAGAATCTCACGAATTGGGTCCCTTTCGCCTTCCTTCTTTGCGACTCCACCGCTCAAGCCACGTCAACAACCATCCTCTTCCGCCCATCACTCCCCACGACCCTCCCATAAAAATACTCCCCCTCCAACCCTCTCAATCTTCCCTCCCTCCCTCGGTCCCGCCTCCCTTCCCACTCCCTCTTCTTCACCATCTCTACCAACCCCGCCGAGTCAGCCACATACCAAACTTCCCCGGCCACCGTCCTCGGATCAACCGGCATACACTCCTTCTTTCGCATCCCCATCCCCATCCCCACACCCACCAACAACCCTACCATCCCGCCCATAATTCCCACACTCAGCCCCAAACACACATCATACGTCTTCCTCGTCTGCGTCAGACTATACGGCACGTTTGCCAACACCACCGGCAGTCCCTCCCCTAGCACCGCTATACTGCACACCACGAAGACAGCCCATTCTTTTTGATGTAACGCGTCCCATGCTGCAGACAGGGCGTCAGTCTTCCTTGTCACCAGCACTGATCTCCCCGCTTCTTGAGGGGTATCATTCATCCTCCTAAACACGCTCATAGCAGAAAGTGACTGGGCAAACGCAGCCCAGAAGAAAGAGACAGTTGAACCTAGCGCGGCAAACAGGAATTTCACGCCGAAGGTTTGGGAGTCAAAGAAGAGTTCGAGCGGGGAGAGGGGTGGGGAGAGGTGGTAGGTTGTTAGGAGGGCGATGAGAGATAGTAGAAAGAAGGCTAG
>Ga0247780_1000910_pt1 | contig 22292 bp, 24 predicted proteins | sample UWRJL079202R5_FD_179927 | JGI IMG/M metagenome (GOLD analysis project Ga0247780, IMG submission 179927) | Plant litter microbial communities from Arlington Agricultural Research Station in Wisconsin, United States - UWRJ-L079-202R-5 | ecosystem: Environmental > Terrestrial > Plant litter >... | reverse complement strand
TTTCTTATTAGAATATAGTTAAGGTGTGCAACTGGAAAGAACCTGGATTTCGGTGGCAGTTACCCTCTGTTTGTCCTTCCGACAAAAATCGCATTTGGCCATATTGAGCCGCCTCCGCTTCCGATGCCCCCCCGGTTCAAAGTTTTGCGCGCTCATCTTCCGGTTTGATAGCAAACGAGTGGCGCCAGCTACAACTTGTTTTGGTTCGTGAGGGTTGCAGCGGTGAGTGGTTGCTTCGGAAGGCAGAGCTGAGTGAGTTGGAAGGCAGCGGAAAGGATGCCTGGTAAATCTGTGCCACTCCCCGCCTAAAAATGCTAAGAGGGTTGTATGACGGGAGAGGCCAAGGGCTGCAGGCTTGGCGTATGCAACCAAGTCCAATTAAAGTTCATTCGCACTCTGTCGCTTCGTACTCCGTCGCTTCACACTCGTCCATCCGTCTCTTCGCACTCTGTCGCACCCATCGTCCCTTCGCATTCTGTCGCGCCATCTCCCCCACTTTCACTTCATCAGCTAAATTTTTTGGATGTTTCCCCTCCAATGCCTCACCGCCACACTCCAGACATATCCAATGGGAAGTTCTCCCCTATCCCAGCAGCTTCCCATCATGCAGGCAGTGCATTGCCACCCCTTCACTGGTTGCCCTGGCGTGTCTGCACACGAATTCTAACGGACAACAGCCTGACGTCTCAGATGTTCCGATGGAAATTGCACTCGTCTAACTTTTAAATAATAGAGATTCTGTCGCAGCCGATGAACTATTTCATTCATACTTTTCAGTCAGCAGCGTTGCGATCCTATGCCCTTTCCATCCCCTCCACATTGTATTGCCAACACCTGCAACATGAAGCGGGGAGTCGACGCCAACGCTAACACGCCGGTTCCCTCCGAGAAACCTGCACCTGCTATCTGGTCAGACCCGAACACAATTCAGACAATTGTATTTAGCATCGCGGCCTGCTTTCTCGGAATTATTTCTATTTATCTATCCTATCGACAGCTCCAAACCTTAAGCCGCCGTGCAAATCGCCAAGCATCAACGAATGACATCGAGTGTCCACAGCGCTGGCAAGGAGGGAGAAATACCTTGCTTAGCTCCGACATGGTTGAGGGCGAAGCCTGCATTTTGCTGTCATCTGATTCATACGCTATGCATCGGTACGTGGGCTCTTGTCAACTTCACTCCAACCCTAGTTGTGCTGCCGCTGACACTCTTGGCATGGTAGCGTGATAGTAACGTCAAAGTATCGTTTCCATCACGAAGCATGACACAAGCTCTCCAGCCACTATATGAGAGATGAGATCGGTGCCAGAATGGCCTGGAACGGAACACCGCCTCTGTACCTATATATCCTCTGACCTACCTGCTCAGAGCAGCCGGTTCAATACAGACATATGGTAAACTTGAAACTCACCCCAGTGGGACACACCTCACAATTTGGGGTACATTCAAGTTTTAGGTCAAGGAGTCCAATTATAGTAGGCTGCCTGGCCGGGTAGCATAACCTTAACACTGAACTTGCGTGAAGATGACGGCCTCTTTATCTCTGGTATTTTCCGGATTGATAGAGTTTTGATTCAGCTAGCAAAGTTTTCTTTGCCGATCCGTTATCACCGGTGATTCGATACGCCGGTGACTTGATGGCTGTCATTGCCGGTGATGTAAAATTAAGGTTACGTTGTTTTTCTGGTGCCGGGTATGGCATTGATGTCTGTGGCTTTTTTTTTCCCTTTTTTTTCCTTTTTTTTCCTTTGGCTTTACGTTCCCACACCTGCTCGGGCCGGGCTGTATGATTTCACGAAAACTCAGCTCAATTTCCTGTAGTGAAGAATTCGACGGAAGTAGGCGAATCGTTACATGGACTAATCTCTACAACCTGCGACTGTGACACCCAAGATGGCTGCATACGGCTAATCTATAGAATAATGAGCTCCTTGTAGTGAAGCACCACCGCCTACCTCATCTTCGTCATCAGAATCCACGCTAGTGTCATGCAAATGAGATGACGACGCAGGCTCCGCCGCTGACATCCACCTCAGCAGTCGTGTATCAATCAAAAACTTGTTACAAACTTCCTGAAGCTTCCAGCTATCTGGCCGCGTCGTATTAAATGCCCCCCCATGATTGAGTAGGAGGCGTATATGCTGATGCATCTCGTGCTGTGAGGAACATTGCATCCCCAACTCTTTGCAAAAAATCAAAATGTCTAACGGCGTGCTCCCAGCTGAATCTAAAGAGTTCGGGTCAGCCCCTCTGGACAATAGGTATTGCGCCAGCCCCAGGGAGCTATAGTGGAGCCACTTTGTCTCCAGGCCATCATATGGGTGTGATATACTGATGTCGACGTTCTCAACCTTGTCCAGCAACAATCTGAAGAATAGGTCGGCTTCGACCTGGGTCAACTTCGCGTTGTAGCGATGGCGAGTTAACATTTGACGGATACCCTCGTGGTCCTTTCTTAGATCCCATCCATGCGACTGGATAAAGTGAACCGTGGACATAATATCCGGCATATTGCAGACTTCGTTTTCGAGCGACCAGAATAACATGGAAGAAAGAGGCTCTTTACATGTCTTTACGGCGGCAATGTTGTCGTCGAGAATGTCGCGAAGCAATAGTCGGAGGCAGCCAGTAATTGCGAGTCCGAGTAGTGTGATTAGATTGACGATTTCCATCGCGTCAAGTTGAACCTTGAGCTCAAATCTCAGGGTGCTGCTGCCGCTTACGAAGCTATGCAGACTGATACCGGCTGTTCTTTCCGACTGAAAGGCATGTCTGAGAAATTCGGGGGTAACCATGCCATTATTGCGGCAAAGCCTGTACTTCGCGAGAAAGGAGTGGCCATTCTCTTCCACTATGTGTGATTGGGATCTGAGGACAATCTTCTTGAATTGGGGCTGCTCGATGAATTCGAACATGGTCTGGTGCAGGAGTTGGAGTTGACCATCAATCCCTACCACTTCGATTAAGCCGCCCGAGGCAGTTTGTAATATGCCTGCAACATCTTTTCCAAAGGAATTCAGCACGTCGGTCGCTGCTGTCTGGTGTTTGGTGAGTTTGTTGATGGTTGAACAGTAGAGGAGCAACGGGACCTCGTGAAGCAACAATGCAGAGGTAGATCGACACACGGCCTCTAGTAGAATATACGTTTGCAGCCGAAAAGAGAGGGGGATGCGTTCGATGATTGATTGGTAGTAACTGGCGAGATCGTCTGGCAGCGACCCCAAAACCGCTAACAGCTTGTCTCGGACGAGTTTCCCGCGTTCTCCAGCCCTGCCATATTGGAGAGCAAGCGGTATCATGTCACTGAGTACGAGTCTCACCCAGAGAAAGACACCGCGGGCTCGCTGGACAATCTCTCCAATGAGCTGGATCAACTCTTTGGGGGCGGGCGAGTGGGCCTGGATGGAACACGCGCACAGTTCGCGCATGTCGTTCTCGGTGTGCTCATGGATCTTGAACCCCGGACAGTTACCGAAGTCTTGAACAAAGACATCCCATGGCCGGCTGGAAAAAACAATGCGGATATGGGTACGGGAGTCCTCTTGGCCCTTGATGAGATCCCTGAGAAACTCAGAGATAAATTCGGAGCGCCCGTCGTACTCGTCAAGTGCATCAAGAAAGAGACAGAGATCGAGATCAAACACATCCTGTTTTGTGATAGCCTTCAATGCCGAAGAAAGCCTCAACAACGTCCATTCTTCGATTTCAATCAAGGCTCGGCGGTCGTTACGCTTCTTTTGACGACGCAAAACCGTTCTGATCTGCGAAAGTACTAGCTCCGTGCTCTGCTCACCAGGTCCAAGCCTCTCGGTTTCACTGAGCTGGGGCTTGGAGTGCCTTGCCAGATTCTGAAGATGGTGATCGAGGTCGACTGCCGTGCGCCAATCCAAGACTGCCCGATAGAAGTGGGACTTCGTCTCATTGTCCCACCGTTCTTTTGCGAGTTCAAGGCATATCGACGATACTTGGCTGTCCCGGGCCTGTCGCAGGGTTTGCTTGCGGGGCTTGCGGGACAACAATATCTCCTCAACTTCATAGTTTATGTGGGACACCAGTGTTTTTTTGACTTGTCGCCAATACGACCCATTTGGCTCGGTGGAGAAAAGCGGCCGCTCAACAATTTCGCGAAATCGCGTATGTGGAGACTCGCATCCTAGGACGCCGCGAAGGTCCTCCATCATCATGTGACTGACCGTGATGTTGAGTTTTGCAATGAAATCAGCCACATCCTCCTGGAGGCTGCCGAGGCTTTCGGTTCGGACGAATGTCTGATAACGCTCCTGGAAAATGGGGAGGACCAAGTTGAGGGCCCGTGGCTCGTTTTCCATAATTTGGCTGAGAATACTGGCTAGGAGACCGTGGAAGGACTTCTGAGCGGCGTTGCCTCGATGGTGGAAGAAGAAACTGGCACAGATTTGTTGACCGGAGTCCTCCCACTTCTCCATGGCACGCCTTGTGCGGGGGTCGTTGTGAATGAACTTCATCATGGTGGACTTACCAGACCCCGGACGGCCGCTAATCCAAAAGAGGCCGCGTCCATTGTGTAGCCATGGCACAAAGCCGATTTCAGGTCGGTCGAACACCCATTCAAAAGAGTGCCCAGCCCTTTCTTCGATCTGTTCAAGTCTGCTGTCCCGCTCGGGAGGACGAAGTGATCGAACAATAGCTGTTTTCGCATTGAAATAAGTATTAGATCCACGGCACACGAAAGATATGGCTAGGAACAGGAACCTACTTTGGGTATCCCAAAATTCCAGGTCCGGGAGTGGTTTGAGGGCTTCACGTATGATGTCAACTAGTCCAGAGGCGACACTGGCGGGCTTGTTTTCCTCTTCCACCTGCAAGAGATCGGGGTCTTCTACGTGTCTCAGAGAGTCGAGTGTTTCATCGTGTGCATGGCGTTTTATGGCGTGTAACTTGTTGACGACAAGGGAAATGAGGTGATTGCCTGACGTGAGCTTCACCATATCCGAGTGATTGGCATCGATTTGAATAGTCGAAATCGGGTCAAATTTATGGCGACCCCCTGTTGCAGATCCCTTGGTAACGAGAACTTTTTCCGGCCCAGTCCGTTCATAATGACCACTCTTTTCCTTTACAACAGTTTATTCAGCAACCACACGGGAAGATAGTGTCTGGCTCGGTGTATTGTACTTACCACGACTGTCGGCGTTGTCTGAGTCTCGTAAGCCCAGAATAGCTTCATCCGTCGCACGTAAGAAATACCCGATAGCTGTCGTTCAAGCTGTGGAAGAAACTGGGAATGATCTGAAATGTCTGTAACGAGGGCAGTCTTGTTCGGCTGGGTTCCAACCATGGCAAGAAGGTCAGACACTGGCATTCCCTGGCTCGGGACACCAAAAAACATAGCTCCCCTGGATTTGGTTAGGATCTCGGTCTCTCTAGCCCCACTGCTAGCGAGCATGACGAGCATCTGTTTCAGGACCACACCGCCGAGACTGTGCGCAAGGAACTAGTAGATAATTCACGTCAGTACTTCCTTCAATTGCATTTTTTTTGGGCAGGCACTGTCACTAGCTACCAAATGGGGGAAAAGCAACGCAAAGGGGACATACCATTAGCGGTTTGCCCGTCCGGGAGGTCCAGTTGCCCGTCTTCAAGGCGTTAATGAGGCTGATGGCGAGGTCTGGGATGGTCTGAAACGATTTACTCTCTTGGAGAGCCGTGTCGTAGCCATAGAGAAGAAACCGAATGCCAGAGGTCATAGCAGGCAAGGCATCGCGAATCCACATGAAAGACTTGTTTAGACCCCGGGGTTGCCAAGAGCCCATGGGATGGCTCGCCAGGCCGGAGATAACAATGCAGCTGTTCGGAATGCGGTGAGTTAAACACTTCATGAGTGGATTTCATAACTAACTTACTCGTATTCGTGTCGGTCTTGCGGGACGTCGTTCAGAGGCGTGAGTCCATAAAACGAGTCGTCCAAGACCATTGGTCTCTCTAAGCCCGGAAGAGACAAGCTCCATTCTTTCTGGTGCGGTGCCGATTGAACGACAGAAGGAAGCTTGGAAAAGGTGAGGGTTGCCGTTTTGCTCTCTATCAGAGACCAAATGTCGCAGCTCGGCGCCAGGGACGCGATTTTGATATCGCGCGGGTTACCGTCAGGCAGAAATGTTGACGTGCCGAGTAGCTCCGCCACCCCAAGTCGGTCGAGATGGTTGGGAACCCCCCTCAAGCGAAAGACCTTGGCGCTTGAGGTCGCCATCGATCGGGTAGCCGCCTAGCGGGTAGTGGCAAACGGCGCACGCTACCTCGGAGCTACATGCCCTGCCAGTTTGAGATGATTCTCTTCAAAGTTGAGAGAGGTGAAGCGGGGAAGTTGGGTTGATGCAGCCCTGCATGCGGGGGTGCCTTAGTATTCGGGCGATCACCGCTTTGCAGTGGAGCGCTTTGAACTGGACCAATAAAAATGCTAGCTTGTCCCAGGTATGCCCCATAGAAATTACCTCTGTAAAAAGCCCCTGATTTGAAGAGTGTCACTGGACTGAACCGCTCGGATCCGGCGAGCTGTAAATACACTTGGTTACTTGAGTGACACCATCCTGTCGCCCCACATCCACGACCAAGCCAGCCTTATAGAGTAGGCGGTAAGATATTGATCCAGTAGCAATGGCTTCTATCACCTATTACGGTTGAGAAGTTTAGTAACCTGAATCCTTCGTTCTGTTTCTTTTGGTGATACAGCCCAGCCCCATCCATTGATGCCATTGCTGGGGTAGCGATACCTTCGATTCTATAGCCTCTCGCGAGATGCTCCAAACCAGACAATCGAGATCGCATAATACCTCTGACCTCCTACGAGACACCTCAACTGTAACCAATCTAGTTGCACACCCCCTTCGTGAACGCTATGGCATGCTCCCAAACACAATCTCACCAACTCCACCCATGCTCCAATCTATCCCTTCTCCTTTCCCTTCCCCTTCCCCTTCCCCTTATACCTCTCTTATACCTCTCCTTCCTCATCCCCACTCTCAAGACCTCACTCAACCCAACCTGAAACTCCTTTCTCTCGACTGCGTCAACCCACTACTCAATTCTCTTGAGATAAAAACCCCCTCCACACTTCGTCACAGCCTCCAGAAAATCCACCCTGAGCTGCCCCTCTTGCACCTCGAACTCCCACTCAGACCTCAGCGCCCTCGTCCGCCTCGTAAACACCTTCCTTAGCTGCGTCTGCTTATACTCTATCAAATGAATCCAATACAGCTCTGTCTTCCCCTTATTGTGGCTATCCTCCAGGCCTTCCTCCACAGATGAAACATTATCACCCTCCTCCTCCGAACTGACATCCATATACTGATTTCTCTCTGGCTTTTCCTCGCGGTGCGTCCCACGAAGAAACTCAGGCATCTGCGACGCAACTTATAAGGGCATAGTTGACACGAATTCCCAGTTAATAACTACCGTAATGCGGCCTATGTCGTCGACTATGGGGTTCATAAGGGAGAGGTTGTTTTGCTAAAGGATGGTGCGCTCTGGAGGATGGATGAGCTGCGGGAAGATTTTAGGCAGGAGTTAGAGTAACTTGCGAGTCACGTGGAGGATGCCCTCGGCGTATTCGCGGTCGGCTGTGTCGGTGGTAGAGAGGGTGGTGGTATGCTTTTTAATAATGATTATAAGATGTGAGTGGAGCTAGTTGTGGGAGGCTGCTCATCACAGCTGAGAACTCGGCGCGTACCGACAGACCAGGCATGGACCACGCACGGTGTGCCGCTCTGCACAACTATCTTGTGAAATACGCCTGGGTCGCCGAGGGCCGTCCGGTTGCCAGTCTGCATAGCTACAGCAACAACAAGTTTTTCACAGTTTACGGTGCCGAGGCCGAGGCGCTCCACCCACGCCTCGACCCCTCGGTCGCGGCCTTCCTCGACACCACCATCGTGCAACAGCCCACTGACGACCGTCTAGCCTTCTTCTCTTGAGCTTCGGACATCAACGAGCCAGGCGAACTCTTCGAGAGCTTCGTCGCTGATCTGCACGACGAGCCCGAGGACAGCCTGTTGTGCCTGTACTCGTACAACGTCGGCTAAGGGGGCGGATCTGGCGGCGGCCTCTACTACTACCAGCACTGGCACCGCGCCGCTGTCTTCATGCATGGCGACGATCATGACTACGCGATGCCTGTCCTAGCCCACCCGGAGCTCTGGTATCCGCTCGAAACCATCCTCTCCCAGTGGATCCATCTCCTGCGCCTCGGCAAGGCTGTCGCCTCGCGGCATGACGCGCCGTCCCGCCTTCATAGCGAAAAGATCGGGCCCTGGGAGTGGCAACCCTACAGCAAAGCCCAGGTCGCCGGGTGCGTCGAGGCATGGAACTGCCTATGCCACGCTATCGAGGAGCGCCGTCGCGTCACCATCACCGCTATCACCGGCGATGGGAGTGGCAGAAGCAACACGGAACAACCACTACTCACTTCCGCCGCCATGGACGAAGCATTGTTCCCCAAGAGCTGTTTTGTCCATGAATTTGTGACTCGCGCCCGCCGTCCCTTGTTCCTTCGTATCGCACCTGGCCTTCTCCTCCCGCCCGTCGACGCGGCCGGGTTCGCAGCAGCGCAGGCCTCCACCCAACTGCCACGTGAATCAGACGCCCAAATACTGCCGGTATGCCTCTTCTCTGCCGCATGGGAAGGTTCCCATTACGAAGCCGACTTGACGGCATCGTCTTGCCCGTTCCATTTTGAGGGTTACCACTCGGCTACATATGCCCATGGGGAGTTGCCATCACGAATCCCGGCCGGCGTCTACAGCGAGGCTATCGACAGGAACAGCTACGATATCGCCGAAGAGGTTTTCCGTTTGCTTCTACCATACAACCTCAGTGGTGGCGCCTGGAGTGACGCTGGAGGCGGCGCGCGCAAGAGTGACGGCTCGCTCGTCACACCGGACACTATGAATGAACTGTTCCAGCATGGGTACAAGCCCTTCGGCGGGGATTACTACCGGCCCCAACGGTTGGAGCACCTGCTGGACCATTGGAGCCGACTTGTTGCCGATGGAGTGTGGTCGGTCGGCCCGGACGGTGTCGAGGGCACGATAGAGCGCTTCCGGGAAGCTGACACGCCGGCACGCTGGCGGGAGTACATGATCCCGCCAACGTGGTAAGCGATATGTCCCCAACAAGGAGACTTTCCCCCTTTGGATAGAGCCTGTGTCAGCTATTTGATGCTAAATTCTTGTGCGAGCCAATATTTCTATCTTCTCATCATCAGTGCATGAAACCAATTTCCTGTCTAGAGCACACCGGAACAGCCAGACTCAACTCCACTCATTCCTCGGAGAGTTTGCCGGGCTCAGCAAGAGACTGAGCCCCTCTTTCTCCGCCCAAACAGCCCCGAGCGACGATATCCCAACTTGCTGGCTTCCAAGTTGCACACTCCAATCCACGGCAACCTCCGTCAGCCGCTTCAGTTCTCCCCTTTCCAATGCAACATGGATCCCCCATAAATTCTCCACTAGCGCGTGGTTACCATAGCAGTCCGTTAAGTGCACTCTCCTCACCGACGCAGGCAGTGCACTGGCAAGAAACCCATCCGGCCGCCCCAATGTGTAATGTTGTACCCAATCCACCCCCCGCAGTATGGCAAGGCTCGTAAACAGCGACTCTAACTTCACCAACGACTTCAACGACACTTCCCTCCGCGAGGACCGATTGGGGTTTTCCCGCGTATCTAAGCTCAGGACCCGCAAGGTAGACGCATGTTTCATAAGGGCGTTGAAAACTAATCAAAGAGGTCAGTTGGTTACCTATGGTGGCCTACCCAAAGAAGGTGACAGAACGAGGGACAGAAGGGGGAAGGGCCGGGAAGGGGGAAGGCGGAAGAGTTGCGCTGACATACTGTTTGCCGGATCCATTGCTTCCAGCTCTGGAAAGTGTTCCTGCATGTCGAGCTCGTCGATCAAGACCATATGAAACACCTCTAGACGTGTACAAGCGGTAATGAGATCCCCTGCTTGGCGCAAGGTAAGATCGCATCTATCGAGGGTAAGGAAGGTAATGTTTTCCAGAGCTGCGAAGGGATCATCCAAAGACCTGTGGAGGGTACGCAAGGCGGGCGTAACGTCGTGACGGCTCTCGAAGTTGCGTCCCTGGTGGATAGAGAGGGTGCGCAGTTTGGGCGCGGCTTTCACGAGCTGCATGACAGAGGAGAAGTCGAAGGAGGTGAGTCGGCGGTACCTCGTGGCCGTCAGAGTTGTCAGAAATGGCAGGGCAAAAGCGCCGGGGGTAAGCCAGGAGAAGGAGGCGAGGTCGGAAAAGGTGGTTGCGCGGTCCATGAGGAGGTGAATGGTGCGGACATTGGGGGTGTGTAGAAGGAGGAGCTCAAGGAGGACGAGAGGGAGACGTTTGGGGCTGTTTGACCATCCAGGGAGGAGATTCAGCTTCAGATGAGCTGCCGCCGTGGAAAGCTGCTCGGTGAGTTCGGCGGAGAGGGTGCAGGGATTGATGTGGTCGACTTCGATGTGCCTGACTTGATGGGCGAGGTCGGGTCTGGTTGTGTCAGTCGCGTCCCTTCCTACTTTCCTCTCCCCCCTTGGCACCATTGGTGCTAACGTATTACCTTGTGACAATGGTCCGGATGAGGGACGGAAGAGATTCCCCCTTGTCTTCTGTCTGGGGGAAAATGGAGTCTCTCTGGTGGAAAAGGAAGTGATACAGGTAGGGGATTGCTATCTTTTCAAGGGTTCTTGAAGTTCGGGAGAGCGCTGCAAGCGTTGAGCGCCTCAAGCGTATTTGCTGGCAATCAGTGTAGATGTAATGCGGTCGTGGTCGCGCAACGTGCACCTCTTGGCAGTGGGTACAGAAATCGGCGCAGATGGCGCAGAGTATCTCCACAGGGAGATTGGCGAGATTAATGCCCATTTCGCAGGATATACATATGGTACGGTGGGATGTTGATGTCGTTCATTTTTTCGCCGTCTGCTGCAGTCGTTTTCCGCAAGCGGTGTCGGGTCGGCCCCGCTCTTTCCGCACGGGTACCTGCATACCTTATGCAACTTTGGGGTGCAGGCTTAAGTAGTGTATGCATATATCTATGATTGAATTTCGTCGGCTGATTTGGAGGTATCAATGTTTCTTAGTTCGGTCTCGTCTCGAATATTTCGATAGATGTTCAACTGAGTACTAGTAATAAGTATACTTACTGCCTTGCGCGGGGCCCTTGCCTGGGTTGCCGTCATGGCTACTCAGGCTGTGCATTAAGAAGTAAGGCAACTTGAATTCGATTCCAATCTAGGTACGTCGGTGGGCAGGGGCTACTATTGATTCTTTGCATAATTGTGCAGACGGGAAGACGAGTTTGGGCAGTCGGAAAAGCCGTGGCGGTAAAAGTCAGGGAGATCCGAGGTCCAAGCAATCCCTATGTCGCTGATGTCTGCGTATCTGAGGCTGAAAGTCTCGAGTGTGGCTCGTGACATTTTTGGACTGTGGAGAGTATGTGGTGGATATCAACAGTGTGCTAAAGGTACAGCTCTTGGTCAGGGCGACCGTTGTCCAACTCCTCTTCTTGGGTAATCCATGCAAGTAAAAGCTCGATGTTAAACCGCACCAAACACGGGCAGCCGCCAATCAGGCACAACACAGCTGGTGCAGTGAGATAAAGCAGTTTCAGGCTGAGGTCATTCACGTCCGCTATCAAGGAAGGCTTGATAGAGTTCAGTGCGGGGACACTGGGTGAATTCAGATAGAGCGCTTTGAGGTTAGGGGCAGCCTGTAGGAGTTTTACAAGGCCAGAAGGGCTAGGCGAGATTTCGAAGCCCATGACCACCAGGGTTGTTAGGGGCTGTGACGCAAAGGGGTGGTGCGGTGAGAGACTGTTTGAAAACTCCAAACATTCTTTTATTTCGCCGATATTTAGGCATTGAATGTTGAGTGCTTGTACAAGCAGAGCATCGTAAATGACGTCACAACGGACTGCCAGTACGCATCAGAAATGCCTGGTACTTCAGGAACCGGATGAGGAGTGGTAGATCCATATATCTGATGCGATTGGCAAGCTCGGGCCTAGGATTTGAAGTCATTAGCAATCATCCCACAATCTCGAGCACAGAACATACCTGGATTCAGTTGTTTTCAGAAACGAGGCCCATGACTCGCTGCACCGAGGTTCCGTGTCCGCGCTTGTTCCGTCTTCAGTGGAAAGGTTGGGATAAAATCGGTCGATGATATGGTAAAGGTATGGCGTCGCTATTGCTCGGAGGTTCTTGGATGTTCTGCCGAGGGCAACAAGCGCTGATCTTCGATGACGGCTCAGTTGAAACCACTCAACGCTGAAGGTATTTTTCCGTCCGGGGCAATCTTCGGCCGAACGAAGCTCTCGTCTTGGCAATGGGGCAAAAGTGCGAGCATATTTCTCCCAGAATCTGGGCCGGGAGATGGTCCAGTCGGGGGTTCGTCATGCGCCAGATTTCCTCCTTTTGCAGCCAAACTTGAGGGACGAAAAGGGCATCAAAAAGTTAACACCCTGCGTTCAAATTGGCTGGGTGAGGTTGGGTTGCTTTCGGAAGTCCGATGAGACTGGGCTGAGATTCTACCAGTTACCACCGCCTCCTAAGCCAGAGCCAGGCGTTGTCCTGTCAACCGTTCTAGCTTACAAGGCAGAGAGGCTCCGGAAGATTAGTACAAGCGTGGCTCGTAATCAGTGAACTATAGTAGGGTAGGGATTATTATTCAAGACCCTAGAGTAGTCGGAAGTGAGAGGAGACCTGGGCCTTTTACAGCCTGAGAGGTGATTGTTCAACCTCAGGTAAAACCTTCCATGAATTTTCCATGTCACGGGGGATTTGGTGGGAGTTCTGCATCTTCAATCTCTTGCTAGATTAGGAACATAGTCACCTTTGCGGTGCTCTTGAAATTCAAGCATGACAAAACACACGGGAACAATTTCTGGAACTGATGTTGGCAAAGTCGAAGATGATGAGACCACTGCAGCTCCAGACGGCGCATCTGGTAGGTAGGTTAAGGTACGTACGCATGGATGTAGGTAGTTTGTCAGAAGGGAAAGTTGAAAAGAATGTTACAGAACGCAAACCGCGAATAATAAGCCGGATTTAGTTTTGCCCTTTGACCTAGAGTTCAAACCCCCGTCACCGTTGTCCTAGGGCAAATGTGGTGGATTGAATGTCGCGAGCGGATTGGTCACAGACCATCCAACGCCGAGTCCGTTCCGGCCTGAGGCGACGGCTATCTCCGCGGAACAACCCGACCCAACCCCGATTCCCCACATCTCCCGCTCTGCATGAGGAATCAGGATCTCCGGGGTGCGATGTCAGCGAAGCCTGGCTTTTCCGGCCATTTGGTACTCAGGCTCCTCACCCAATGCTGTGCACAGACCCGACAGTTTACTCAGCACCTCCCCTCTGCACTGCACAGCTGCACAGGACATTTGCCCGTCTTTGTGCGCCCTTTCCCCAACAGGCCCCTGATTACTATCCACTGCATGGTGGGTGTTATTACTCTACGTGCAACCCAGCGGAAACGCTGCAACCGGAAGATTTCTTTTCCTCAAGGGTCGTAACACAACAGGGGGACGCGACACGCGATTTGGTGTTGCAGCCGCTGAGGGCGCAATGGGCTTTGTAATGCGTCGCAGATGGGTAATGCACCCATATGTCGGCATCGCGATGTTGACGTGTTTGGATCCTGTGTCGGCGGGTCAGTAATTGTATAAAGGGAAGCTTCTTAATCGATGCTTTGGAAAACGAAAATCTCAAAATCATCAACTTGATTCACTGCATCAGCAATACTCACATCCCAGCAATCCTCATCACACTTCATCTGCAACTTCAAGTCATCTGCAGAACACCTAGACATATATCTACCCCCGTGGTACTTCCGCCAATTCCACCCTCCACAGCCAGAACAACCATCACCACCACCAAAATGACCGCCAAGATCATCACCGTCGTCGGCGCCACTGGCGCTCAAGGCAAAGGTGTCGTCTCCGCCTTTCTCAATAACCCCTCCTACAAAGTCCGCGCCATCACCCGCAACACCACCAGCGCTGCTGCCGCCGCCCTCGTCGCATCCGGTGCCGAAGTCGTCCAAGCCGACCTCAACTCTCTCGCCTCTGTACAAGCCGCCTTCGCCGGGTCCTCCATCATCTACGCCGTGACCAACTTCTTCGAGCCCTTCGCAACGCACTCCTCGCCCGTCAAGGCCATGGAGATCGAAGTCCAGCAGGGCATCAACATGGCCGTCGCCGCCGCTGCCGTGCCCACCCTCGAGCACTACATCTGGAGCACCCTGCCCAACGCCATGGCAATCTCCAACGGGAAGTACCTCGTCCCGCACTTTGACGCCAAGAACAAGATCGACGCCTACATTCGCACCCAGCAGCCCGCTCTTCTCGAGAAGACCACCTTCCTCTGGGTGACCTGGTACCACTCCAACTACACCTTCCCCATGTTCACGCCCTACTGGATCCCCACGGCCGGAAAGTTCATCCAGCTCGCGAACTACGCGCCCGATACGCCCATCACCACCATCGGTGACGTGACCGCCAACATCGGCAAGTTTGTCCAGGCCATCGTCGCGCAGCCCGAGAAGACCGCCCACGGCGCGATTGTACAGGCCGCGTCAGAGGAGGGTGTCCCGGCTGAGGGGATGCTGCAGCGGTGGGCGACGGCCAAGGGCGTTAAGGCGCAGCAGGTGCGCGTTGATGGGGCGGCGTTTCGCGAGGTTTGGCCGCTTTGGGCCGAGGAGATGGGTGTGATGATGGAGTTCTGGGATGAGTATCGCGAGAAGAGCTGGACCGAGGTCGGTAAGACGATTGTCACGGCCAAGGATTTGGGAGTGGAGGGGTTTCAGACCTTGGATGAAGGGTTTAAGGGGCTGGAGCTTTGAGAGGCCAGGGAGGAAAAGTTAAAAGTGATTTTCGGAGAGTAACGACAGGGACGGGTAGGAGTTCTTGGGATAGACTGGACCACTATAGATTTCGTCATTCGTTCTGGTATAGCAATTGCAATTAGACTGATTTTCTGCATCTACCGCCGTGACAGCTTGTATGAAAGTGCAAGGCAATGATCGGGTTTCCAGTTCGGTGCCGGAGAGGTGTTGGCTGCCACACTGGCGGCAGCTGGGGCCAGGGCAACTGACCACTGCATCCCAGGCTGACAGAACGGACGTGATATGAATGTTTCGTTTGCCATACCTGACCGTGCCCGTTCTTGCACGATCGGAAAACTGGGAACGGGGGAGGAAAGAGGGTCTGAAAGGGGAGGTACGGAGCCACCGCATGTCGTAGTGGCTCAGGCCGAACAAGTGGAGATGGTAGTGATTAGCTTGAGCGGACAGAGCATAATAGCCCTAAGAGTACCAGTTTTTGGTCCGCCATTGCATCCACTCGGGCTGGAGTCGACGAGGTAGCGCTCGCTTCAACATGTTAGGCTGTCGCGGAAATGAAGATGCAAGGGTTTGGTTCCTCGGAGGACTCGGGCCGGACGAATGCAGCACCCTACGACAAACCAGGGATCGCGCGAAGTCTGAGTGTACCACGTGTTGGTGGAAGTCAAACTAGGTACCTACGCCGCTGCGAATGGCAGAAGAACACGACCTCCGTTGTGTGATTGTCATGGTTGTCAGTGTTTGCGATATCTCAGGCTATTTACCTAGTACTAGTTCCGGGGTTAACAATGTCTAGATGTGGTGACTGGACGTGGTGGTCACCTTGACCGTGACGATGAAGTTTCTTCGAGAGTCGACGGTCCAGAAATCAAGGGGGGAGTTTATACTTCCGAGTTTCGGCGACCCAAAATTCCAGTCCGAAGTCGGCGGGTACCGAGAAATGAGCGAGAAGGCATGACTGTTGAGGCAGGGCACTACGGTCAGTACCTAGGCCGTGACTGCCAACACAACCACTGCATCATCGACATGCTGGAACTCGGAAAGAAGGGGGGCCCCAGGGCGACGTTGGAGCATGCAGCCTCAGACCTTCATCATTCTCAGCTTGATGGCTTGGGCCTGGCAATGTTATTCAAGTTACTACCAGCAAGATGTCTTGAATCTCGGCGAAGTGCTGCGAGCGGACGGTGTCGCGGCTGGCACAACCCCTGTCTAGGTATCCGAGTCCAGTGGTGGCGCCGGGGCATCACGGAGGTTGTTAATGTCTGCTCTAATGGACTCATTTTCGTGCGAGTCAGGCGCGCTAGTGCCGTCGATGCCGTCAACTTGAACAGGAACTCATTACGTAGGCCCGGGGCTTTTCGTGTCGAAACTTCGGATCGCGCCAGAAGTCCTTGCCTCGACCCGTGACCGCAAACGAAACACTAGATCTATGAGCGGCTGCACCTTCCCCTACGTTTCCATCCCGAATTCCCATCACCGGCGTGCCACTGCAGTGCCTTGCACTGCCAGTGCCAGTGGTCCACGTCTCAGACTTTTCGCAGCCCCGCCACGCGCCGTCAACGATCCCAATTACTAGGCCGGCTCGGGGTACTGAGTGCCTTCTCCCACGCTATCGGGACTCGGCAGCAGTCAAGCTTTCAAGAGGTTCCTCCGCGAACCACGGACTTTCACGTCGCTCCAAACTTTGGCTGGCTTGGGGCCTCATACCAACTTTCGGCAGCCGCCGATCCATCCCCAGCTTTTTCTGCCACGGGCCACATCACGATGCTGCCCCAGATGTTCACTGCTGCTCAGGGCAGTTACTTGGTGCACCCACAACCTTTGGTGAGTCCAAGAAGCCCATTACTTTTCACGCAATGCCGCTCTCCGCTCGCTTCAAATCCTCTGCCATCACGTGCATCGGGGGTACAGGTATTGACACTCAATCATCGATACCTTCGATGGCAATAGGCATCTTTTAGTTGCTCCAAGTCACTCAATTCAGACCAGGCCATTTGTCGTCCTGGCCTCCGTAGACCGTTCTGATATTCTAGACGCCGTTTCACAATTTGCCCAGGATGATGAAGTCTTTTCTTCCGACTTCCTGACCGAGTTCATTGGCGTGTTGGGTGATCAGGCAGAGCACATCGACACAGGGGAGTTACTGGGCCTGGAGACTTCTGTTGGACCATGGAATATACGTTCTGCATTCGCTGTGACTGGCTCAATCCCCCCAGGTCCCTATTTTCTCCACGGCAACGCCATCCACCAAGCCTGGAGACTGTACCCAGACACGCTCGAAGCATTCTCTGTTGCAGCGTACCCTCAGAATGTCAAGACGGCCGAGAACGTCACATTTACGCCTTTGCATTTCTTTGATAAAGAGGGCATCTGGAAAAACGTCGCCGTCCCGAGTAGGCTCTATTCCGTACCCACCATCGAAAAGCCTCTTGCCGGTAAACGTATCTTGGTCAAGGACAACTATTAGCTCGTAGGTGTCAAGTCGACCTTCTCCAGCAGGCCCTACGAGGGAGTTGTGAGGACTAACCACAGATAGGCTCGTTTTAGTATCGTAAGGTTGATTCTTAAGATAAGAATTGAATGCGAAGATTTATTACCAGAGTACCTACCTATGCATCTCTCGGTGGACGAGATGGTATGAGCGCACATGTCTGGCTTCAGAACAGTGCGGTCTCGGAGAAGTTGGTCCTCAAGGTTTGGGGGCCATATGCCAAGATCTTAGAATGGAAGGTGTCACAGCGCGGCAGCGGCGCAGACATCCGGCCCTGTCACGTTGAGGGGACAGAGGCCCAACCTCGCCCTGTCATCCAACAGAAGAAATTCCTGCGAACAAGTTCCAGGCGTCTTGCACATTCTTCAACAGCAAGATGAATCATGAACACTTTGAAGAACGATTAGCTCTCGTGCGGGCCGTCCTAGCGAAACATGACCTCAAGCCAGAGAGCATCGCTCCGATTGACTATGACGAGAAATGCCCCTTTCCGTACAACAACTTCACCTACAAAGTCACTCTCGCCACGCCGAGCCCTGGCGGTTTTGCTAATGCTAATGCGGCATGCACATCTGTTCCTCTCGGCGACGTCTCCTCCCTGATCGTCCGCCTGAGCAACCCAAACGCAGAGGGGATCAACCAGGCCAACAGGGTGCAGAATGAAGTCGCGGCCCTCTTCCTTGCCCGTCGGGGGCAAGCGCCGAGTGTTATTCCGGCTGTCTACGACTGGCATGCTCGTTCTCCCGACCTAGAGAACGACATGTCCTGGATTCTCATGGAGTTCAAAACTGGCGTGGGCCTCGACCAGCACTTTGAGGCACTGTCCGAGACCCAGAAGGCGGCTGTAATCGATCAGATTGCCGACATTTTTTCTGTCGTTCAAACCGCCCCGCTTCCTCAGACCGTCACTCAGCATGGGGGGTTGAATGTCGGCGATGACGGGGACATTGTTAGTGGCGAGATGACAACCCTGGAAGGCGGCCCGTGGCCCACCTACGCCGCTTTTCTGCAGACAAAGTTTGCATCTCGGCTAAAGGACGCTGACCAGAGCTCAGCGCTTCGAGGGTGGAAGGAAAATCAAGTCCGGGAAAGAATTGACGCTTTCCTTACCTCCGGGTTGCAGAAGAGACTGGGGGATTCTGGCATCGATGAAATGCAACGCGTTCTGGTGCACGGGGACCTCAGTAAGTGCTGCCTCTTTCCCCCCCTTCATTGCATGCTGACACATTGGGACTCAGCCATGAACAACATCCTCTTCGACAAGGACGCTGTGAAAATCACAGGACTCATCGATTTTGACTTCGCCTTTATCGGCCATCCATACCAGGAATTTCTGTCTTCCTTTTCGGACATGGGCGAGAATTGGGAGAAGGTGCTGATGGCAAAGGACATTCTTCGCCCCGAAGTCATGGAGGGCATAGACACACTGAAGCTCGTTGGAAGGCTGGAGGGCTTGCTGTCACCTTTCCGTCTCACCCACCCGGTCTTTCTTGGCAGGCAGACTGCTGAACAGATTCAACAGGGTCGCGCAAAGGCCGAGACAGATCTCTTGGCCTGCCTGGCTGAGTTGGGAGCTTAGGTCCCGTCGCGTAGCCAGGTACACACGCACGAATACACAGGATTCATTATCATTGGCTTGAGCCTGGCTGTGCCCTCTGTATGACCTGCTTTCCTAGTGCCAAGCGCTCATTGAGAAACAAAACAGCTGAGTTTTTGAAATTTTGTATCATGGCACATATCAGTAGGTAACATCCAGGTGTGTCAAACTTGCTTCAAGTTTAACCCGGTTCTTTTTGGGATCCGCTCACGCTCGCTTCAGCACCAAAATTTTGCCCCCATACCTGGACTCGCAAAAACAATAAACCCCCAACATAACACGCCGACGCGCCAATAAAGCCGTTTCCCAATATGTACAATCGAAGTCAAGGGACGCGCTAGATCTTTCTCAGCTACTATCTAGCCCGATGGCCGATTACAAACCGAACCAGCTGAGATCCATCTCCTCCTCAGCGATCGCAAAGTGGCCCACGTTCGCAACCGAATACCCAACCAACTGCTTGCCATTTCCATACTTCAGGTACGTCCACCCCGGATACGGCGTGTTGAGCTTTGTCTGCGAGAGGCTCACACTGTGGATGGCGCTCCACTGCTTGAGCTGCTCGCCCAAGTTGGCGGGGAATACCAGGTCGTCGACTTCGCCATGGAAGGTCTGGATGCGCGGGTACGGGCCGTTATAGCCCGGGTACATGGCCTGGGCGACGGCCTTCCACTGCGCGGGGGTCTTGATGATCTGCCCGTTGACACACGTCGGATCGGCCGTGGTCGGGCTGGAGCCGGGCGATCCGGCCAGGCAGCCGGCGGCGACGCCCGAGTAGCAGACATGGCGTTGAAGAGGACAATGAAGCCACGCTCGTCGGCGTACTGCGCGTACGTGGAGTAGGCGAAGTAGTCCGGGCCTGAGGAGCCGCACCAGTGGAGGGCGAGAATGATGGCGGGATTTTTCTTGATTATAGCGGGCTCGTACACTCGCAGCTCAATGTGGTTGGGATTGGTCGCGTTGACGGGGCACCATTGGCTTGTCGGGATGAGCTTGAGCGCCTTCTGAGGCGTCGCTGGCACCGCCTGCACAGAGGTGAGGCTGGTCAAGGCGAGAGCCAAGACGGCAAGAAGCTTGGTGAGCATGGTAGTGGAGGGCGGAGAACGTTAGGGGGTGCTGAAAACGCGGGGAAGAATCGGCGGAAGGAAAGAGGGCACCGACATCATTTCCGTATCAGAGGGATATTAGGGGGGGAGGCCAATAAATATATCGTCGTCGTCGTTAGTCCAGGCAATGAAGCCAAGGCATCTTCATGGCATTGGCAACATGGGCCGCGATCGTGAACGCGGTAGATGGCCAAAAAAAGAAGTTAGCGTTTCCCCACGAGCCACCCGTTCGTGCAGGACGCAGGACGCAGGCCGCTCAACAGCCGCCCCACTCAGCATCCCCAGCGGTATCAACCCAGCGCCCCGGTCCGCGTTACTGTGACATCGTGTGCTGCGGTAGTGATCCAATATATTGATTTGGAGAGTCCTATTCCCGGGCGATGGTAAAGAAGTCTGATGGCCTGCTAGCCTGAAACATAGAGGTTCGAATGTTGCCATGGTTGAGCGGATGAAAACGCGGTTATCTCCCTCCTGACGCGCATGGTGGAGGGGACGGACCACGCCTTGGTATCGGTTCTGTTCCCCGGTACTCCGTACGACAAGGTACCCTGCCCGATCCTGCACCCCTTCTCCTGAGATCCTTGTGGAAGCGCGGAAATTAAACCCTGCAAACCTTCTGAACGCACACATTGTCGACCGGGTGGCTTTCCCGGACGGTCTCAGCGAATGACAGTAAACAGTCCGAAATTACCCAACTGACAAAAACTGCTCACTCCAGTCTCCGAACGGGGCAATCGTAACTCACCCCGCGCGGGTCCATTCGAAGAGCAGAAGGTTTGAGGAGCACTGCCCGGCGGCCAGCGAAGCTAAAGGCCGAGACCTTCATCATTCGAGACTAGCCCTAAATATGCCATATACGACCATACCCACTGGAAAATTCGGGATCCCGTCCGCTCTCCCATAGACAAGCCAGTGAGGGCCAGACTAGTAGTTGGGTCGGTGACGACCAGCGAATCCATGGTGTTGTATGTTCTTTTTGTCATCTCTTTTTTCCCAGCGTCGTCCACATGTGAACGATTTGGGTGCCTACCCCTCCATTCGATATGGCCGCCGAACTTTTTGACGAGGAAATCCTCAGCTGTCGTTGCGGTACGACTCACCCGTGTTTCCGCAAGGACCGTTTCGTTTTGTACTGTCTTTACAGCGAATGCCCCGGGGGTGAAGGCTCCGCTATAGGCCGAGTCGACTCCATGTAATCTTGAACACCTCCATTTTGATGTCACACAAGTCAATATACTGGTCAAGCAATTCAGCGTTCATGAGACCACCAACATAAGGGAAACCGTTTATCCGGTACTTCCCTCCGAAGAGAGGGCGCAGTTCCAGAGGACAGGTTGTCTTAGGAATGAACGCGACGAGGTCGGTTAGGCTTATGTTTGCTGACACGGCCCTAACAAATCCACTCTTGGTGATGAACAGAATTCTTCGGCCAGCCCGGTTGTCAACAACAATGATAAGGTTGATGATGGGGTGCTGAACAGGAGCATAAAACGATCCATGGTCCTTTGCTGAGAGCCAAGAGTCGGGGACGTGATTTTCTCCGCTGATCAGAATTTCCCACATTTCATTGCAGTTCTCCGGTGGGCCTTCGCTTCGTCCGTACTGCATGAAGATATCTTGCATCGCCTCGGAGTCCCGGAGAGGGCTTAAACCAATAAAGGGGTTGTCCGGCGCAATGACCCTCTCCGTGACGGCAAGAATCTCGTCGTTGAGATATCTGAGGTCGTTTGCGATTTCAAACATGCTTGTCGTCGTTCCATCCCCTACGATGAGCGGGTATACTAGACCCAAGCGCTCAAACTTGTAAGCCTCCAAGTACAAGTCCGGGCCCACCATGGTCTGTCCAACAAGTTCATTTCTGCAACCCAACCTATGAACACGCCACCTGTGGGGTCTTCGATTTCGAGTGCCGCCTGCCTTTGGCTGTTGTTCAAAGTATTAAGGAGCCAGTCAGTCTGATCATCGCCGTTACCGAGTTAGACAAGAACTCACGGTGGGTGGTAGTCGACGAACACTTACGATTTGAAGGCGCTGATGTTACCGATTTGGACCTCCTTCGCGTTGTACTCGCGTTAGAAGCTGAGCTGTGTTCGGAGTTTCTTCAGCTGTCGAACTGCAGCGGCAGTTCTTGGCGCTCAGGCGCGCAGGCGCCTTACCGCTCCAGGCTTGGCTGGAGCGCAGGGGCCTTGGATCATGTGCTCTCCCCACACACAGGGAGCTTCCATTTGTATA
>Ga0247780_1000907_pt1 | contig 22345 bp, 12 predicted proteins | sample UWRJL079202R5_FD_179927 | JGI IMG/M metagenome (GOLD analysis project Ga0247780, IMG submission 179927) | Plant litter microbial communities from Arlington Agricultural Research Station in Wisconsin, United States - UWRJ-L079-202R-5 | ecosystem: Environmental > Terrestrial > Plant litter >... | reverse complement strand
CAGGAGTTCGACTATTGAATGGGCATTGAACTTGCGTTGGGGGGTACCTATTCGAAGTCTGTTCCATTAAGCTTTAGCTAAGCTTCCTTGCCATCTTTAGCAAAATCCGGCTAGGGCAATCGCGTTTGACCGACTCTACAGCCCAGTTCCAGCTGATGCGACGCTTGTAGGCCATATGGAGTCGTATCATCTCTACACCACCTTTACAGTTGCCAACGAGCTCTTGCGTCATGCCTTTGGCGACTGCGAAATCCACATCTACTTTGACTTCATGGCGCCAAGCCCCCCGCGCCAGACGGGAAACGTAGCAGGTCCAGCTCAGATTGCGACTCCACGGTACGGTGGGTTTCCGCCTTTGGGGGCCTCATTTCGTGAAGGCGGAAGGGCCAAAGGTGTGGCGGTGGTATAGCTGCCGGTGTCACGATCGGTGGATGCTTTCTGGAGACGATGATTACAAGCGCCCTCGGTGGATGGATACTTGTCTTGAGGGCAACGGTGATTGTTCTGACTAGCCCGGACAGTGTCCAGAAAACTGCATGGTTGGGGCCATGGGCTTTTTGATGACTTGTTGAAAGCGTAAGTGCCACCCTTTATTCCCGAACGATGGAAAGCTAGAATCTAGCAAGCGCCATGGAAAAGACACCTTGAAGGCTCCGAGATTCTCTGCACCGCCAACACTTTCCGCATTTTCCAACCGTCTCCATCTCAGCTCCTCATACAACAAAACCCTAGTCCCTAAATCACCTATCGTAATTAGCCCCTCCTATTTGCCAATGATCACATCGCTCGAAATGCGGTCTCAGGAAAGTCGCCGAGCTCAACAAGAGGGACGAGAGCGGGCTGCTTGATGAATGGTATCTAGAGGAACGGCGCGCGAAGTATAAGAAATTTGGCTTCCGGTGTGTCGACGACAGGTATCCGTTTGGGGTAGATGAGAGGCAGCATGGTCTCGCTGGGGAGGGATTTTGGATTTCTTGTGGGCCTAAGCCTGTCTAACAGGAAGCCCCGAGGAAGCTCCGGACGTAAATGCCACGGAATCTATTGCCAGCCGGGCACTAGGAGTTGTCGCGAGTGCTGGAAGAGGAATGAAAGAGGTCTAAAGGTGACTGAATCTCGGATGAACTATAGTTCCGGCGTGCTAAGATCTACGACAACGAAGTTTTTGTGCCTGATGACACAACGAAAGTAGGATGGAAATTAGGGTACCTCTATTGAGGTTTCGAGACCCTGGCGCTATCGTACATTGTATTTCGTCTCCTTAGTTGAAACTACGCGCGGAGCATGTTCCCAGCCTCCCCTTAGCTCGACCGGGTAGACCGAAGGATACTCAGCTCTCAGATCATGCATTGTGCCGTCTGTAGCGGCGTGGACCTTGACATCCTGACCCATTTCCTATCATAGTAGATTTTGTCCCACTATTAGTCGTGATAGTGTCGAGCCTCCACTGTTGAGGTGGATTTGCATGTTTTCTAGCCGAACTCTACAACTCCTTTGTCCGTTTTGAGCAATAAGGTCTCTCAAATCATCATGACCGGCCCCGGAAACATTCGGGACTGCACTCGCTCCAATGATCCGACTCGTCGGGCACTTCCCATTCTTCATAGCTTTCCCCGCCGTGGTCCATGTCTTCCCACTCGTCCTAGCTGCCATGCTACAGGGGGATCTTATCAAGCTGGTCCATTCCATGTGTTACCTGGAAATGCCCCCAAGGAAGCTTACTGTTGGTCAAACCGTGACGGACCGCGACATCAGGCCAGCAGTATCTCTGTCGGTAAGGCCCGGCTACGAGCAGGCAGCCTCTGCGGGCTGGGGACGGTGTCCGTGGTACCAACAAAACGTCCCGTTCGGTTTATTCCTGTATGGTATTCAGGGATCGGATGCCTTCCGCCCCCAAGAGGGGTATTCTGTAAGGTCGGCCGATCTGTAGGTCAACGGGGCGGGATACTGCTCTCGCCGCTGTAAAGGTTTTATGGCCGAGCCCGCGAATCGCTCTGGCCTGCTCTGGCGTAGGTCTCATCATGCGCCCTTCCTTGGCCATCGGCTTTTCTGAGCATCCAGAGGAGTCTGTCTGGTGCGGGTTTCTGCAGTTGGCGCAGTTGGGGAACGGGCCCTGAGTATAGCGGCACTTGGGCGTGTTGTTGCCGCAGTTTTCACATCGCGTAGTCCGGTGGCATGGTTTTGGGCGGTGGAACCCCCGGCGGGAGGTGCACCCGTTAATTCGAACCGTCGACCATATCAGGCGTGTGGGATGGAGTCGAAGAGCCAGAAGGCGGGCCTCGCCTTTGCGGGTAGGTGGATGATCCAGGTCTACCCCTGGGTGTTCGGGTCAGCGTACTCGGACAGCGTAGCCCAAACCGGCTTCTATTTCGTGACCGCGAGGACCTCGTCTTCAAGGAGGTCTGTCGCCAGCTTATTTCCGTCGATCATCCACAGCAGCCGGGGGACCCCTAACAGCCTGGTAATCTGAGACGAATCTGGGCATACGAAATTTCCTTTTTCGTTCGTATTCCGAGCTGGGGTGAGCTAGGGTGAGCTGTGGCTGATTTATCATGAGCTTTCCCTGATTCTTCCCGGGGTAGAGTGATCCTACGCGGCGCCGCTGCACAGCCTTAAGCGCCCGTTTCCAGTCCCCCCAGCTTAAGTTTCTACCAGCAGAATATTTACGCCTATAAAGACCCAGTTCTCGGCCGCGAGCCCGCATTTTGTCCTTTAGCTACCTCCTCTGCCGGCAGAAATTACGCTCAGGCTACAAGATCATCATAATTTCTCTAATTCGCGCTCGATCGCTAATTTTATAGGCTCGATACAACGACTAACTGATCCACCCTGGCTTATTGAATCGGCAAGTTTACGGATCTCGTTCCGGGGGTTGACTGGTATCTGCCCGACTTGTTCCATATGGCCCTTTCTAAGGCTCACACCCCGCTGCCGTAGTTACGTCGTTGAACCGGGCGTTGCGGTGGTAGAGAGAGACCTCGAAAAGAGAGCGTAGCCAAACAGCGTAGCGCTAGAGTTACCCCTAGGAGATTTTCGGTCGGCCAGGCCCAAGATGGGAATGTAAATACGGATACAAGTCCTGGAAGCCAGGGAGATGGGACGTGCCTAGCCGTCGGCCTTTTTTCCCAGCCACACCAGCGTCCGTTAGGAGCGGGAGTAGATGGCTTGCATGTGCGGGGACCTGCATAGCCTTGTCGAGAGGGTCGGACTGATTGATACAGATGGCATCTGCCCAGAGGTAGTGGGGCTCGTCCATCTGTTGCAGCCCCCGGAGTGCGGCAGCGAGGTTGAAGGGGATGCGCAGCTGGTTACCATTGTATCAGATAGCGGTGATTTCCTGAGGGTCTCTCCAGCAGTAGGAAATGGCTTCGTAAGTCTGCCGGCTCCCGATGGCGACCTCTTGAGTCGGCATTCCAGAGTGTCAGAGCTCGTTCTAGGAAGAAGCTCGAACGAGGCGAAATGTATCGGGCGTCTCAGGTCGCGCGGACAGGCGCAGGGGCGTTTACTTGAAATCATCGCTGGCGGCTGCCGAGTTGATGGTTCCGCTGCTGAGCCTCCACGTCAGCGGCTGGAAACGGGCAGCTGCTGGTTCGGTCCTCCCCCATTGGGAATGGAGATGAGCCGAGAAGTGCGCGAAGAAGACAGTCGAGAAATATAGCAATAAGCGGATTATAGAACACGGCCCATCATTTATCGTGAGGCTGGTTGAGCGAGCGCTGGAACCGCGATCATGGAAGGTTCATTCGACTGTCCAAAACTGGGGCCAGATGTGCTGAGTTAGGGGTTTCTGCCCACCAGTTTAGCTGGTAAAACGCCCACGGATTTCTCCTCAAGGCTTTTCCTCTATAGAAAATACATCACACTGTTCACAACGTTTGTGGAATCCCACAGGTGTGGGGGGGCGGGGAGGGGTCCCAGTATTTTTACATACAACTTTGGGCGGTTTCCTAGTGGTACTACTGCCTCAAACGTGATAGTCTCATATTTTATGGGTTGGAATGGTTCGATATCACTGTACTTGTGAAGTGACATAGTCCTCTGTTCCACGAGCGCGTCGTAAAACGAGCATGTTATAAGGTAAAGGAGGGTAGACTGTAAATTGGAGGCAGGACTTCATCTATGAATTTCTGTATTAGGTATTATCTACTCTGTTTCCGGTCGATGTAACGGGTGCTTGCTCTGATCTCTCCATCGTACGAATTACTCCTTGGAGATTTGGATATCACGTGACTCTTGGAGGTGATGGTCGAGTTTGAACTCTTCAAAGTTCAATATGGCGGGAACAATATGAAGAAGTTAAATAGCAGTCGGCGCTCATCTAGAAGAATAATACGCCATTCTCGTAGCTTATTCGCCGCAACGCAAGGATAGCAAAGCTGTAATGACACTCATGGGCCTTGGGATGTGGGGCTCTAACTGGCGATCCATGACGGTAAAAACGGATACTAAAACCCCCGCAGTATCACCAGAGCATGGGTGGAACGCCCCAGGACGCCCCACATAGTGGGGCTTCCTACTCCATCTAGCTACACGTTGCTGCGCCACAATAGGCAACACCCCGAGGCAAACTCGACCTGCGGGCGAATATTTAACTGGCCTTAACCCCTCAGCTCAGCTTGAAATAGTCCCTCCAGTAATCAACTCCGCGAGCGAGCCTCAGCTACCCACGGCACAATGGCAGAAGCGGTAGCGCCAGCCGCCAGCGTGTTCGCCGTCATTCAACTTTCTGAGCGCATTGCTAGTATTTGCAAGTTTTACCTTGGAGGTGTCGACGATTACCTAAAAAACTTGCGCTTGCCCCGTGGAAAGATGTACGAAGGCTGTCGAAGAGCTAGGAAAAATATGAGAATGTCTATTTGCACTATGACTCCAGTAGTTGCACTATAACCCCGCACCACACTACACATAACCCTAACCCCCGCCCGCGTTCAAATGCCCGTCCTGCCCTTTGCAACGTAGCGCCAACCACTCGAAGAGGAAGCCTGTGGGATTCACCGACAAGGCAGCGCCGTCCGGGCTCTCCATATATCTCCTGAGAGCGGTGCATTCGTTGAAGCCGGCATACAAACAGCCGGCGAAGATACCAAGTTCCATCCAGAGCCACTCCCGCTACTGCTGCTACTCCTCCCCAGGCGCTTAGTGGCTTATAGCAGCAGCTATTAGGGGTATAGAGTAGAGCAGGCCGCCAAAGCTGGACATGTTACGGCTCAGCGGCAACACGTAGGTAATAAGGTACACACGTGCGCCTCGTTTCCCATAGGCTAATTTGCAGACTATAATGATTAAGAGTTCTACCTCCTCCGACACACAATAAGAGCAGTGTAACTTGTTGGCTTTAGAAGGAACCACTTTACTAGTCGCTAAAGAGAGTTTAGCCTTTTCTTTCTCTTTTTCTAAATAGAACTAAAGAGATAATTTTTACGCTTAGTTACCAGGAATTGTTCTCCACTTTCTTTCCTAAGAGTCATTTGCCTTTAGGAGTCCTTTACTCTTAGGAATCATTACCTACTCACTCTCTTAGTTAGGCTAAAATAACATATGCTATATATTAACGGAGCGTTTCCGTTAGTAGATAGTAAAGCGAAAGAGGTAAAGCTTAGTTCTATTTTAGGAAATGAGTTAGTGACTAGATGCCTTAGGTTGCAGGATGTGGGGTTGTAGAATGACTGCCATATTAGGCGATATATGCCTGCTAAAAACAGTAATATTCCCACACGGAAATATATACTATTAGTTATAATAAGTGATAAACCCCTTATCCTTTAAACTTAACTTCTTCTTTTTATAAAGTGTAATATTTAAGGTTATTTAAAGAGTGTTTAAAATAACTTCCACTTAACGTTAAGGTATACCTAAGGTGATGTTCTTCTTATTTAACTCTTTTTTTAATTAAAAAGCAAAGTATATTAAAGATGTAAAGATATTAATCTAAGGGATGTTATAGTTAACTATTATTAACTCTTATAAAATTATCCTCACTACTTCTGTAATTATAAGGTTACACTTTAACTTATATACTTACTACAGTACCTACACCTACTGTATATTAACGTTATTAAGGGTTATAATTAGTAATAATAATATTATAATTTACGGGATTACTTTACTATAAAGGTACTAAAGAGTAAATTACTTCCGTTACTTGAAAGTCTTCCCTTACTTAAGAGAATTAATATTGTAAAGAATCTTAAAGCAGTTATTATATATAGTTATCACTTAATACTTATTATTTTTATTTATAAAAAGGTATTAAAACTGTTAAGACACTATCCGCTCTTACTCTCCATAGTTGTAAATAAGGTTGTAAAACTAGGTAAAGACACCTTTAGAAGTAATGTAGACTTTGTCTTTTAGTCTTTATAGAGTATAAGTGATAATGGTGTCTACTTCAAAGTTATTTAGCTAAACCTTACAGCTTATCTTAATGTAAATGTTATAAAGCTGTAAGGTATAAGTAAGTTGTCTTTCATTAAAGATATGTTGGGTTTTCACAACCCTAACCCGGCCAGTGTGGCTGGAACAGTGTAGCTAGATCCACGCAGCCGCTCTGCGGCTGGCTCCGTGGATCCGCACAGCCAAGAACACCAGACTCCACTGCCAACCTCGTATTCAGTCAGCCAACCTCGCTTCGCAGAAGCGAGTGTGGCCAATGCACTTCGTGCACTGGCCACCCTCACGGCTATAATACCACGGCTTCCGCTCTCGAAGATAGAAATAATGAATCACCTTCAACACACACTGCTTTCCAATGCCTTGACCCCTTTTGCATTTTAACAGTTACAGAACGAAGTCTTTTAACTTAATTTAAGTAGCTGTATATTTCTTAGTACCATACACGTAAACTATTACCTTTTAAATCTTATAGATACTGTATATTAAGTACTTTACAGCTTTAAGAGCTATATTAAGCTAGTTATCTAAAGGCCTGTTTCTACGATTTATAATTACTTTATTTTACTAATCTCGAATAGAATCTAAATTATCCTCCTACTAGACCTGACTTAAAGGTAGTTAGTAGCTTACTGCAGTGGTAACAGCTAATGTAACTTTCTTATCTTATCTTAAAGGTGTTTAACATTAAGGGTACCATTCTTATTTAAGTGGAACATATAGATCTGGGGCTTCACGTGAGGGTAAACTATAGCAATTACGGCCCTCTCTGCCTTATCATAATCTGTAATGGTAATAACTAGGGCTTTAGCTCTAATAAAGGCTCGAATAGAGTTTATTTACTTTATTAATCAGTCGAAATCCTTTTACTTTTCAGTGTTAATAAGGCTAAATCTATAAGAGAAGGCTATATTAAAAGGTTAAACCCTATAACTTAAAAGAGAGCTAATCCCTTATTATTAGTTTTATAAGTATTATTATATATCTAAACTTAATAATTATTCACCTACTGCTCCTTATATTACTTATAGGTCTAAAACAGGCCCTCTGGCTTTTAAGCCTTATCGTTACTGTTATTATTTAAGGCCTTAGACTACTTTAGAGTATAAGAAACGCCTTTATCGTTAAGTAGCTTTATAGTAGCTTAGAAAGGAGTATACCTATCTTTACCCTGTTTCTAAAGACAGTAGTGATAATTCCTAACTATTCGTATAGTAAAGATAAGCTTAGGGAACTAGCTGTAGAGACTCTTAGTTACCTTACAGTTAGAAATCCTTACGCGGTCGGTAAATGTAGTGATGAAGGCTTTATGCTTAGAACTGAACTGTAACTTTAAATTGTAGCTATTACCGTTTTGATTCTTATAGCTAGATTAGTTAATATTAACCTTAAAGGTCTACTTACGACTGTTCTTTGTAAGCGCTTTAGCTGTTATTTACTAAGGGTACCCCCTTTTCGTAATGCTTATAAAGCGAGAATGGGCTTTAAAAGGCTGTATCGCGCCTCTCTGGCACGTGTAACTGATATACGTAGGCCTAAAGTCTTTAACTAGGTTAGCTGACCGTTACTAAATAATACAGAAGCCAGCGGAGGCCGTAAACTTATGTAAATCGCTTTTTAAGGCCGAGAGGAAGGTGTACTGGTTGGTACAAAGTCTGTGGCTTACAGGAGGGTTCGAGAGTGGTTTAGTAGATTTAGTATCCTTAAAAGCAAACTTAGCATTATTGTCCGTATTAACCTCGGGGCTGGAATCCATCGCGCTATCGCGCGGCGGGCTGTTTTCGGCTATCTAAACGCCTAATTAGCTTGGAAAATCGTGCGCGAATGGAATAACTACCTTTATAATCTAAAAATACGTATACGTGCGACTGCAAAATGGTACTGGTGTTATATGTTATAGTGTAAAGTTATAGCAGAATTAATTAAATTCTGTTTGCGCGATGCGGATACTGTAAGCGGGTTAGGGTTATGTATGGAAGAAAAAGTAGGTTACTGTACACGGAGACCGACACTATCATGTATAAAGATATTCTCTAACCTAAAAGTGGGTCCTTAATGCTAATATATAATATATCTGTATAACTAACGCAGAACATACTATATATTCTACCACAACTGCCTTAATGGCTTTATAATAACCTACATGTAATTTTTTATCTGTACTATATATACTATTAAGAGTTGTACTGTTCTGGCTCTGCAGCCCTATAGCTACGGAAGGAATCCTTATTTTAATGGTTATTAGAGACGTTATTTCTAAGATTCGCAGACTTTATCTGTTTATGACGGAATTTTCCGCTAAGAACCACTAAGCTATGATCACGTAGTAAAAACCCCTACTTAAGCATAAACCTCATGCTGCCTAACTAGTAACATCTAAGTATAGGGACTCCTCTATCTTCTCTAGGCTTAATATTTCTTCTTCTACCCCATATGTGTACTTTCCCACCTCAATCGTCACTCTAAGACCCACCGTTATGTACTGTCCAAATATAGCCTCGGTAGCCTCCGGCCCGGCGATTCAGCTAATAGAGTGTGGTGACAACTGACAGTTATATTCCTTCTTAACTAAGCAAGTTATTTTAGATATCGGCAGCTAAAAATTCACTATTACTGTCAGCACCCTCGTCAATAGGAGTGATTTCTTCGCGGCAATGTTTTCCAGCAGGTAGACCGTCTATAAACAAACAGATAGTTCCATTTTTGTAGATATGGACCCTAATATTTTCGCGTCCCTCCTTAGCTACCTCTGGCGCGGCGTCTTTCCTCTAACTTTCGACAAAAAAAACGGGGGCTACGACGTTAGCCTCTACATCAGTCTTCTCGCTGAGGCTAAGTACTTCCAGGCCCGTATGCTTAAGGTATGGCTTGAGGATGAGTTTTACCTAAAGTGCGTAGATCACACAAGCCATTAGAAACCTATACTAGGAGATAAGTTATTAAAGGAGCGAAGCTGGAGCAGCAGTCCTGGAGTGAAACTGGTAAAAGAAGAGATAAATTTTACATACAGCTGGGTCTGCCCTGAAACTTTGGAAAGAGAGGCCTATAAAATCGACTACTACCATCTCTGCCGCTTCACTTCCGACAATCACTGCGTACTTAACCAGCATGAAGGTACACAATAGGTAGAATATGAAAAACAAATAAGCTTTACAAAAGGCAGGTGTACTGATGAGGGGTGAGTATTTACTCACGCTTTAACTGCGTAGCTTGGTGCTAACCGCTGATACTAGAAAAGAATTTCAGGAGTACTGGAAGATGAAGCAAGAATCAATCACTGGATCGAAGCGATGAACTGAGAGAAGAGCATTTCCACATGCTAAGCATTATGGACAACCTAGTCAAATTCAGGACAACGGAAGGAGGCTAAGGGGCTCGGGGTATAAGTACAATCTATCGGCGGGTGCTCGAAGCAGAGCGCTGCTGGCTGCCGACCTGCAATAGCCGCCCGACGGCGCGTTCTCGAAAGCAGTTCTCTTTCTCATGTTCCGACTCGAGCTCACCTGTGCGACATGACCTCAAAGCGTCATGCAGCTTGCCATCCGACTTCCAAAAATTTGCACCACGTGCCCTCTTGTGTTCCGACATCGACTAATTCGTACCACATGCCCTCAGAACAACATGTAGCTTTCCGTTCCGACTTTCAGGATTGTACCACAAGCTCTCAGAACACCGTGCAGTTTTCTGCTCCGAATTGCAGGATTGCACCACAAGCCCTCAAAACAACGCTGCTTTCCGTTCCGATTTTCAAGGGGATTGAGGACACATTGAGCAGTTCGGTGGTGAGAGTTCGAGTTTTGGAAGTTCTGGCTCGTAATTAGCTTTTCTTCTCAAATCAATACCGCATCGACAACAATTGGCGAGCAATCATTATGGAACGCACAAGAGATCATGCCCAATGCTTTCCGGACCGATGCGATTGTCGGAGGAATTGGAACCCTTCGAGCCAAGATCGTTCCGGAGGAGTTAGGCTGGCGAGCGACGTGCCTGGGCTATACATACGATCGTGTTGCCCGGTCGGGTTCCTGTTTCATAGCGCGAGAGAGACAAGACAACGCGGGCAGACCATACCATTCGATGAACGCGTTCTTCGCTGTGCGTAAACTATTTATACCAACTGTTTTCGCATCAGATAAGCTCGAGGTAAGTAGGAATGTTCAGCCCATTGAGCACGGCCGCTTCTCGGCGTAGGTGAAAAAAACACTTACGGCGAACTAAGGATCCTCGGGCGTCAGCTCAGTCTCTGCCTCTGTTCTGATCGAGACTAGATCGGGCATGTATGAAGACCCTGGCTTCCCGCTCGTGGTGGATGATATCACAGCCTGTCATCCGTCCAGACTTCCGCGATGTTACCTGCCCGCACTCGGCCTGACCATCGACGCCGGAAGGTTTATACGCAGTGTCCAGATCTGAGTCGATCGTATCTTGCTCGAATTTACCTTGAGGCTGCGCGCGCCGAGAGTTGAGACGGGAGAAGTGCGGGAGGATTTTGTCCAGTTTCGGTCGGCGCGTCGGCCCCACCGTTTTCGAGCTCCCGGCGAAAGGCTACGGTTGAGGCGATACTGCGTGCGATCATCAATTAGCTGCCTGAACTCGGACCAGATGATCACGCCTCGGCGTGACGCGCGAATGGAGCAATAACTCAACTCTGGAGGGTGCTCAGTTCGAGAAAGTCCCGCTCAACGCATCGATGGCCCCACGACTTTCACCCGCGCAGTTGCTGTTCTACATCATAGAGCACTACAAGAAGTAGCACCGGGAGTGGCTAGCAAGAGGCGGCAGGTTGATATGATTATCCCAAAGCCGAGGGGATGAGGCTCTAGTACACTACTACCAGTGGCACTGCGATCCAGTCAAGAGCTCTACCTAAGAGGGTTAGATCTGGGTATTTATATTGAGAACGGGACTGCTGGGATGGTTTCCAGAAGCCGGGTTTTCGAATACCAATAGCCGCAAGGCGGCAGGTGTGGAGAGCGGGGTTCTGGGATGTGGCTGCCCTGGTTGGGGTCTCCATGGAGGCGGGGCCCACAGATGGGGGGGCCATGATGGTTTCTCTGGACGACGGTTCCTCTGATGTGGCTTCCCTGAATGCGGCTCCCCGGAACATAGCTCCCTAAATACAACTTTCTCAGCTTTCGGGTTCCCTCGATGCGATTGCCTGGACCCGGCTTTACCTGGATGCGGTTGCCATGGATCCAGCTACAGAATATGACAGCTAGGGGTTGGGAATGTGATCAATTGAAGCCTGCCCTTCCTATGGTCGGCCGGCACTGGCTCCATCTTATATACTCCAACCGGCTGTTGCTCTTTCCGAAATCCTTGCTTGCAAGCCCAATCGTTTATGTGGTGGCTTAGGTTAGTGACGCTTCCTACACTGCCCTTCTCTCGGATCGGCCAAAGCTTGCCAGTCCCTCAGCTGACCTCGCCAATCCCAGTCAGGGCCATTGTACCCTTTCACCTTTCCGGCAAAGCTTTCAGTTGAAATCTCTTTTTCGGCCTCGGAGCGTTGCTAGCTCGCGCTTTGTCCGTTCGTGGAGTTCTCGCTCGGTCTTCAGGGAGCTTCTGGTGGCAGTGATGAGATGTGCGCACGCGAAGAGGAGGCTTCCTCCAAAACCATCCTTCATGATGTCAATGGCTCTGAAGTTCTCGTTGAGAATTAGTTCTTCGAGGTGATTTGCTGCAGCTAAACCCAGAACCCGATAAAGCCCTTTGTCTCCAGTTATCTCCGTGGCCTCTTTAAGAACGTTAAGAAATACGTTGGCCGAGAAGCCGATTCTGGTGAATATGCCCTCGATCATAGAGCTAGCGACGTCTCGGAGTCTCGGGATATCGTAGTAGTCAGCAATAGCGTTAACCCGCACATGTCTCTTCAGTATTTCCAAGCTTTTGGTATGTTCCGCCTCTTCACTCGCCGTCTTGGCGCCGGCGTCTTCACTCTCAGCTAGGGTGGCCGTTTTAGACGTGTCGAGGCTAATCTCGTCGGTACCAGCAGAATATTTGCCGGTATACATGAACTCTACCATGCGCTTCACAGTAGGCAAGTCGAAGTTGTCCATCTCGATTCTGTCTTTACAAGCTTCGACGAAGAACTCATTGTTGGTCGACTTGTCGATAACAGGGGACTGGATGCAGACAATGGCCTTGTGGACTTTGATCTCTTGGCCTTCGCACACGAACTTAAGGTCGCTGAACTTGGGAGTTTCCATAAGTTTGCCGAGAACTGTTGACAAGTACGTGTTGGGCAGGTGTATGTCGGTAGATTGATGTTCGCTAGAATCGGCCATAGCCCACCCGTCGACACAGCTTCGAAAAGGGAGACAAAGGAGTTTGAGAATATAGCGAGATGAGCTGATATGAACTTTTGAAGAGATTAGCTATTAGTTAGGCACACGTTCGGTGGCTATTAAAAAGGTCAAGCGGAGCAATTGGGAGGGGTCGATCAACCACCTTATCTAACCAGGGCTACCAGCTGTAGGCAGTTGTGTCAGCGGGCATCACATTTGGGTTAGCTCCGGAAAATAGGTGGCGCCGGCTCCGAAGAAGCGGGGTTCTACTGAACTCACCAGACTGGAAACAGTGGATTTGAGCGATTTGGAGGGCACCTACAATCAAATTGAGTCTTAGTTATTATTGCTGATTTTGGCTATTTTGAATAGTTTTACTGCAGTGGCAGTCAGCTGCCACGTGCCGTCGAAGTTGGTAGACTAGATCCGTAGTCGCCACCCACATTCGGAATGCAGGTATCGGCGGCGCGTGTGCTAGCGCTATTCCCGAATAGGAGCATCCGTTCCGTACTTGGGTCCCCGCGATTGCGCCATGGAACCGGCAGATCTGCGGACTAAGAAGGCAGGCACCGTCTCGTTCAACTCCACCAAATACTAATGGTGTAGACTGGCGGGATCGGTCCAACTGTGTGTCATGCCCTCGGCATGCTACCCCGTCGAAATGCAATGCGAGACAAACCACTGCAGCACTTCTTTCCTCTCAGGACCATGGCCGGCTAAAACAATACGCCAATCGAAGCCTGCTAGGACGGGACGTTACTAGGTATATCCCATTATCTCACTGATAGGGGCGGTCTTTCCGGTCAGTCACGGATTTGTACCACAGGCATCTGGATAGTCGGGGTCAGCCTGCGCACATGATGACAGGTTTTTTTAAGGAGGGGGAAATAATACGCGCGGGTCATTTTAGGGCTGATAGGGCGCCTGTAATATAGTACACTATAGAAACTATGACGTACTGTACGTAGCGGTAAGGAGCTAAAATGGTTCCACTAAGAAAGTTTTACATATAGAGATGTGGACACTGAACCTGGCCAGCACTGTACAGTTGAAGCCGAAATCAGTCTCTATCTCCACATAACAAAAACATAGGTACACACAAACTCCTGACCCTACCCAAAATGGTAATTAAGGCAAGAATTGCAATTGAGACAGCACTATAACAATTAATCATATTTTAATAAAACTTAGTACAAAATGTCTAGTAGACTTTTAAACTCTCTGATAATTTTTATTAAGTTTTTTCCTATTGTTTCAGTAAAACGGTTTATGTTAGAAAACTTTAGTGTACTTATTATTTTGTTGTAAGGGAGGCCCCGCACGAAGGAAAGCAGTTATGTTAGCAAATCTAGGATGTCCTGTGCGCCGATTTTAATCGTGACTATAGTTAATATAGTCAGTGTTTACTATAGACTTTTCCATGCATAAGTGTAATATGTGACTATACAGTTACTTATATCTCCCTTTCCTCTTAATCTAAGTGTTACAGTATTACACATAAGAGTTAAAGGATGGTGATATTTATACTATTATGAGAATAAACAGGATGCAGGTAGAATGAGAGTTTCTACAGCCAATAAAAGGTAGGTGGGGCTACGGAGTGGATCAGTCACCTGACCCAAGTGGTCCGAGGGCTCAAATGTGTATGTGACTGGTACCAGCCGTCACTACATATAGCGCTTGCCCTTCTAATATATAAAAAGTGTCATTATCTTTTATTATCAATTAAGCTAACATCTACTACTTCTCTTATTTTATAGTTACAGTATAAAACGCTGTAAAGTTTAGATATATATATGAGAAATAGATGCACTTAATTATCATATATATATGCTTATTAGTTATTATCTTTACTAACATGAGTTTGAAGCTAAAAGTTAATATTTAGAAGGCAAATTCTTTAAGAGAATATAAAACCCACAGCTGTTGGAAATTTTTTAAAAGTAATGTAAAAAAATGGGAGGCTGCGGAGAGCTGGACAGCGCTAGTTTAACTTAACAGAGATTTTATACTCCAGAGCTAAGCTGGCGAGAAAGATATCAATACCTGTCAGAAGCGCGGCACTCTGGATTCTGTGGATTTGAAGGGGTTACAACTGCGTGACTGTATTACTTGTGTTCACTCTGTTCCTCTGGCTCTGGCTGGAAGCCAGAGGCTTCTTTATAAACTATTCTGCAGGATTCAGGCTTTGTCACTCTGGTGGCTAAGGCTTACTGGCGTACTGGCAGTGCTAGGTATCCAGTCAGCTCCGCTAACTAGATGCTCAGGGCCTCTGAACCCCCTTCTTTCTAACACTAAGCGCCAGACCATATAGCGCATAAGCACATGTTACGGCCCACTCCTAGTATACCGAGGTGATCTAGGTAAAGACAGATCGTAGGTCAGGACGACTAAAGGCTTAAAAGGCAAGGTGACTGAATGAGGGCTATATAACACAACTCTTGAGAAGCAATCACTGTTAAGTAAACTGTATATCCAGAGGTTCCGAACAATAGATCTTAATTAAGCAATAAAATTACTAGCGTGAGGAACCAAGAGGTCCCTCACTCCATCATAGGTATAATAATAATATCTATATTACTAAGAAGCTTAAGTACCTCCGTACCTGATCACCTTAATTACTTTAATCACCTTAATTACTTAATAACAGGGGTGATTACCTTTTAAAGACTAATCACCGTGATCACTATATTCAGGACGTGGTAATCACTCTATACAAGCCTTTATACTTACACGTAAGACTACACTATGGTGCCTGCACGGACACGTCGGCCTAACCCGGCCGCTAAGGTGGCCTACAGGTCGTCATAACACAGCTTGTAAGTATATAATGTAAAGCACTTTCCTCTAACATCACTATAGTACCTGCTTTCTCTCAACTTTTAAAAGCTACGGACGGCGTTTAGGTTAAAGAATGGCTTAGGGAGCAACGATTAAAAATCCTGTGAGAGTAAGAGTTGAATATTAACCTCTTGTTAAACGATCATTTAATACAGCATTACCTAAATGTTGTGCTATATTAAAAACAAGCTATAAACGTGTTACTATTACGCTAATAAACCTTTAAAAAAAGAAATCCCAACTCCAGTAACACTAATAGAACCCTAGGCAATAGCGAAGCTAGGGGGACAGAGGTGTGACGACCCTGCAGGCCGTCACTTGGGCCGGAGCGGCCCGACGAATCCCCCGCACAAGGAACAGTGTAGGAAGACAGTACGCACGGTACTGTGCACTGGGCCAGGGGTGCAAAGACCCAAAGCCCTTATAACTAACTAGCAGTTACTCAGTCTTGGCAAAGGTGCTCACTTACTAAGCGTCTGTAGGACCTCTAAGTAGGAGGTGCTCAGTAACAGGTTACTCAGTTCCTCACTGAGTAACAGGCCATTAAGTAAGGAATAAGGTACCTTTGGCTAATTAGTATAAATAGTTATAGTTATACTTATAACCGTCGTAAGGGACTCTGGTTCCTTACATTAATATTAATTATTTATTTATATCTTACTGTTTAGACTCACCTTTATACATTATAGTGACAGTAACCTACAGTAACATTAAACCCCCATCTAGGAGTGTTAGCTTAATAAGCCGTTTTCAGAACGCCCCTTACCTGTTAGCGTCCTGTTATATATTCTGTCTTAACCTATATTAGTCCTTTTAAGGCCTGTGTTAGGTGTAGGTTATAATATAATATTAACATTACAGTTCTAAACGCTATTTGTTAAATTCCCAGACACTACCTCTCTCTTATTAACATATTAACCTTTAAAAAAGGTAAGGAGATTAAGGAGGTGTAAGCCTAGCCTTAACTCTTTATTATTAATAAGTTGGCCGTATATTTTAAAGACTTAAATCTTAACTAGTAAGGACTGGTTAAGGAACTTAATAAAGCTTTCCCTGGAGATATTAAAAGCTATATTAGTTTTATTAAAAAACTTTAGGCTTAACTTAACGTTATTAAACTAAAGAATAACGACCTTAAGGGCTTATAGAAGAAACGAGTGAAGCTCCCTCCACCTTTACGCTTTAAGGGAGACTTTACGTAATTAGAGTTATAGATAGCCTAACTCTAGAGTTATATCACTTATTACGATAAGTAGTTCTTTAAAGAAGAAGGAAAGGTCTAGTTTACCAGAGCCCTATTAGATAAAGTAGCTGCTTATTAATATAAGCCTTATGTGAAAATAATTAATAACCTCTCTGTAGACAGAGTATATAAAGAGGCCCTTAAGATTTAGGCCCTTTTTAATAACTTTAACATGTTTATTAACCAGCTTTAAACTAAGTTTAAAGAACTAGATGCTTTAAGATGGGCCAAACAGCACCTTATAGCCCTAAGACAGACGTCCTTAGTCCTTAAGTTCTCTACACGCTTTAAATTAAAAGCGGTAAAAACTAAACTTAACTAAAAGGCCTTAATAATACTGTTTTAAAGTGGTTTAAAGGAGCACGTTATTAGAGACCTTTATTAAAAGGACTGGCTAGACCACCTTTAAGAGTTAGTTAAGATGGCTATTAAAGCTAATAACTGGTATTATAATTACTATTATTAAAAGAACTATTAGAAGGAATAAACTCCTTATTAGTTAAATAAACTAAAGAGGGGGAATTAATTAACTGTAACAGGTTACTACCCTGGGTTAATGGATATTAGTATAGTAAACTGTTAAAACCGACCTAACTGTGACAAGCTTTAATAATAATAGTAATAAAAGCAGTTTAAGGACCTGTCCCAGGTCCAGTGTTTTAACTGTGATAAAAAAGGCTATATGGCGCGATAATGCCCGTTATTAAAATAAGTTAGTTAAAAGCTAGTTTTAAAGGGAGGAAAGCACGTTAAGTTTAACTTAAGAGATATCTACGTTAGGATGGTAAGTAATAAAGAAGACTGCACCTAGATAGATAAATGTAACTTAAGAGATAAGGAAGAAGAGAAAGAACTTTAACACGTGGTCTTTAAGGGTGTTTTAGAAGAGTTAGTTATGGAGGTGTAGGTTGTAAAAGACCGACTTTAAGGTGGAAACTTAGAATTACTAGAGGTGTAAGTTATAAAAGACTAATTTTAAGAAGAGATGTTTTAATTAGCTGTTATAGGTTTTAAAAACCTTACCTTATAAGCTTAGGAATTAAGGAAGTCTAAGAAGGACCTTAATTTAAAAATCACCAGGATAGTAAAGGGAGTTGAAGAACTAGCCCTTTAGGTTACTTAAACGTTGAAATAAGCCTTAAAAGGTAAAAGAGAATAAGTTAAGAGAATCGAACTAGAGAAATAAAAATTCTTTTTAATAATACCCTTTAAGACTTTTAAACACTTTAAATATATTAAGTGGATCAGCACCCTTACCTTCCTGGAAGAAGGATAGTTTAGATGGCTACCCTGTATTAAGGTTAGTGTGCCTTAGACTGGTACTTTAAAGGTCCCTTAAAAAGGTATTAAGTAAGTATATTAATAAAGGATTTAAAAGCTAAAGGAGAAATATTAAGAGTTAATAGATAAAGTAAAGGACTTATAAGTTAAGGGTTTTATTATAATGTTTAAAGATAAAGTAGTAGAAATTAGGTTATAACTCTGTAATAAAGTTCACTTTACTAATTAATTTAAACACTAACTTATTAAGGAAGGTTACTTTATGGAAGAATAAGTTAAGTTATTACTACCTGAGTTTTAGAAAGAAGTTTAAGAGAAATAACGAACTTAAAGGTAAGTAGAAGAAGAGAAGAAATAAGGTATCACTTCCCCTGTCTTATATTTTATAATTATAACACTTACAGTTAATATTAATTACCTTAATTACAGGGATATACTGTAGATTAATTACATATATAATAACTACACCTTTAACTGGTATTATAAGCTTAAGGCCCTTTATAATTACTTCCCCAGTATATAAAGATGAGATTACGCTGTTATAAGGGTAAAGTTAAAACTGGCTTATTATTAAGTCTCCTATTCCCTAATAAGAGAGTTTAATAATAAGTGGAAAGTTACTGTAATTAACTAAACCCCTATTATATGTTAGTAAAAAGGGGTATTTAATAACTGCCCCGTTATAACGTGTTTATTACACCTTAACGGAAAAGTTAAAAAGTGGTAAAAGTAAGAAGATTATTAACAGATTTAAAAGTAAAAAGACATTATTATAATCTAATCTTATAAAGTGTATTATTAATTTATTAAGGATTTTAAAAACATTATACCGTTTAAAGTTAATTAGACACTAAGGTGTGAAAACCTAAGAAAGGTTAATTATTAGGTTTATTAAAGCTACCTGTTTTTCTAGAAGGAATTAAGAAAAGGTTACAGGCCTTTTAAAAGGGCTGGAAACTAGTAATTTACTAGTTAATAAAAACTTTAAAAAGAAAAAGAGGTATTTAAAGGTTAGGTTAGATAAGACCTTAAGGACAGATAATTACTATAACTTAAATGTTAAAGGAGTATAAGTATTATTTTATTAATATTAATATAACAGACAGAAGAGGGAGGCCATTTAGGGTAAGAGTAGTGATTAATAATAAAAGTGTTTCTAACTTAATACACCCCTTATTAGTTAACTGAAGGAAACTCCCTAATAAAGAGTATAAAAAGGCTATTCTCATTTAAAATAAAGAAGGAGGCTTATATTAATATAATAATAGTAAAATCACCTATTACTTACTACTTTTAATTAAAATGGACAGGGATAAATAATAAGTAGATTTTAACGTTACACTAGTTATAAGTTATAATATAATATTAGGTCTACCCTAGCTAGAAAAATATAACCTTATAATTAATTAAAGGAGTAGCCACCTTACCTTTAGTAAATCCCTTAGCTGTAATTACTGTTTAAAGAGAGTTAAGAAGGTATTAAACTGTTTTAAAGATGTATAAAGCACTTAAAAGCACGTTAAACCTTTAAAACTAAGTATAGTTTAAGTTAGGTTTATTAAGATGGTTAAAGGATTAAAAGGTCTACCGTATTACTTAAGTGATAACTTAAAAAGTAGAAAAAAGTAAGAAGCTAATTTATAAATAAGTGAAAAAGTTAACTTATTTAAGGTACTTATAAAGTATAAGAAGTTTACCTTATTTTAAAAAAAGATACTGTAATTACCAGATTATAAATTATAAGATTATAAAATTAAATTAAAGCCGGGAGTAAAGCTCTGTAGCTTCCAGCCCTACTATTTAAACCCTTAACAGGTTAAGGCCTTAAGGGAGTATATTAATAAAAACCTAAAGAACAAGTTTATTATAAAGTCCCAGTCCCTAACAGGGTACCTAATGCTATTTATCTTAAGAAAGGGAGATAATAAGTTATATATAGTTATTAATTACTAAATGTTAAATAAAGATATAATTAAAAATCGTTACTTACTGCCATTAATTACGGAAATGTAAAAACGGATTATTAAAGTAAACTGGTTCTTTAGCTTTAATTTCCTTATAAGGTTTAACTACGTTAGAGTGAAGGAAGAGGACGAATATAAGACGGCTTTTTAAACCTGTAATAGGTATTACTAATATTATATTATGTTAATAGGATTAATAAACGCCCTTATAACCTTTTAAGGCCTAATTAACAGTATTCTCTGCCCCTTTTTTAATAAGTTTATCTTTATATATTTAAATAACGTCTTAATTTATTTTAAAACTTTAAAAGAATATTAAAAGTATATATAACAGGTTTTAATAGCTTTTAAAAAGGTGAAGTTAACAGTAAACTTAAAGAAGAGCCATTTCTACATTTAAAAGCTAAATTATTTAAAGTTTAAAGTAACCTTAGGAAGGTTTAAAATGTAATTAAAGAAGATAAAGGTAATTAGGGATTAACCTATTTTAAAGAATTAGAAAGAGTTATAAGCTTTTATTAGTTTTATAAACTTTTACCGTTATTTTATTAAGTATTTTATAAAAATTATAAAACTACTTTATAAACTTATAGGTGAGGGAAAGCTGTTTAAGTGGACTGATAAATAGTAAAAGGCGTTTAAAGACTTTAAATACACCTTTATTATAATGTTAGTCTTAACCCTCCTTAATTTCTTAAAACCTTTTTAAGTTAAAACAGACTCCTTAGAATTTATTATTAGTGGAGAATTTAGTTAAGTCTAGGATAATGGGAAACGCCACTTAGTTACCTTTTTATTAAAGGGAATTTATAACTTAACCCTGTAATATCTTATTTATAATAAGGAATTAATAGTGGTTATTTAATGTTTTATTAAGTAGGTATTATATTTAAGTGGTATAGAAAAACCAGTCTAAGTCTTTTTAGATTATAATAACTTTTAATACTTCTTAATAAAGGAGCTTAACTTACAGTAAGTATAATAAGTGGAGTTAATAACCCTGTTCTACTTTTAAATTCACTATATTAAAGGAAAAGATAATAAGTAAGCTAATACTTTTAATTAGAGATAGGATTATAAGGATGTTAATCTGGTCTTAATCCCTATTACTATATTTAATAAAGTTAAGAACGGTACATTAAAGTATATACTATAAGTGTTAAATAATTAGATATTAAAATAAATTATTAACGTTTATATAAATTTATAAACAGAGTATAACATCTATTAGTAATAATAAGACTTTTAAGTGAGAAGGTTAATAAAAGGCACTTATAAGTATAAGTGCCCCTTAAAAGGCTTTTAAAGGTATATGTAAGATTATAAAAAGGAGTGTTTAAAGTATTTAAATTATAATAAAACTAGTTATTAGCTAAAACAGCTATTAGAAGGTGTAGACAGCATACTTAAATTAAGAGTAAGGTTTTAATATTAAAAGAAACTGTATATTTATAACTTAGATAAATGAAAGGAATACGTTTAGTAAATTTATAAGTCTTAATTTAAAAGATATATAGGCTGAGTTAAGACCCTTATATAGGCTTAATAAGCGTATACCTTCCTAGGAATGAAAAAGTTAGTTAAAGAAGTGGTTAATAACTGTAATATTTATTATTATAAGCAGAATTAGCGTTATAAACCTTATAGGCTTTTTAAACCACTTCCTGTATTATAGGCACTATAAAGTTTAATCTTACTTAACTTTATCACTAGGATTTTAGAGTTTAGGGACCCTGTTATAAGAGTTACTTATAACTAGGTCCTTATAATAGTTAATAGATTAATAAAGTGGGCTTACTTTTTACTAACTTTAAAGGGAATAATAGTGGAGTAACTCACTTATATCTTTAAGAAAAAGGTAGTTTTATAATACCTCTAGTTAGATAACATTATTACAGATTAAGATAAGTTAATTGTATTAAAGTTCTAATAAGGATTAATGTAAAAGATAGGTGTGAAAAGTAAGCTTTTAATAGCTTTCCACCTACAGACGGATAGCTAAATGGAGTAAGTTAATTAGATACTTATAATATATCTCTAGGCTTATATTAACTTTAAATAAGATAATTAACTTAAACTGTTACTAATAGCATAAATAACTTATAATCCTGTCCGGAGGACAATTTGTTGTAAGGGTGGTCCAAAAAAAAATTACTATGGGAAATTCAGTCAAAAATGATAAGGAAATTCAAACTCGACCTAGGACTGGTCGGTTCACTATCAAAAGTGGGTCTGCTCGGGCCCCTCCGCTCGGGCCCCTACTCGGGCCCCAAATCACGTGATACAATATGTTTTCAGATACGTCACGTGACCAGGAGTCCAAATCTGAAGTCAGATTCAGGGTT
>Ga0247780_1000906_pt1 | contig 22371 bp, 9 predicted proteins | sample UWRJL079202R5_FD_179927 | JGI IMG/M metagenome (GOLD analysis project Ga0247780, IMG submission 179927) | Plant litter microbial communities from Arlington Agricultural Research Station in Wisconsin, United States - UWRJ-L079-202R-5 | ecosystem: Environmental > Terrestrial > Plant litter >... | reverse complement strand
CTTGTGGGGGCCTCCCCCCCCCCCCCCCCCCCCTTAATAGGGTTAGGGTCGTAGTAGCACCCCCCACCATCGTCATCGCCGTCAGTGAAAATTTTCCATTTCCAACGACCACGAAGACCTCGCCCAGGCTAATTCAACGCCCACAACGGTTTATAGCATCGCTTTGCTATCAATTCCACTGCTAATTCTATAGTCCCAGTATACCCTAAAGGCTTTATAAGCATTAAATTCCCGCGCGCTGTCACGCCGTTACGATCCGAAGCATTTGCAAAGATAGCAACCAGTGCGGGGCAGCACCGCGATTATAATAGCGATTCCGCTAATAATAACGCCTGGCTTTCGCCTTTACTGCGTAATATGAATCCTCACGACCGTTTAAGCCCTGGAGTACGCGATTCTAAGACCTTACTACTAATTAATTACGCCTTTAAGCTACAGTTCTCTCTCCCTCTAATTGAACGTACCCTTAGCCTTAATTCTTAGCTTAACTCCAGCTCTTTAGACTCTCCGACTAAGTATTTTAACTAAGAGGGTATTAATAGTAACGATAATAACGACAGTAGTAACGTTATCTCTAAGGATAATAGCTACGTTACTTCTAAAGATAAAAAGATTTGTAATCTTACAATTAGCTTTATCTCCACTACTATTAAGGGCCTTTAAGTAACCGTTAACAAGTAAGTTAACGAAGAAAGGTTTATTATTATTAGAGTTAGTAGTTAAAGCTTAATAAATGGCTAATATACTTAATATAACCTTACCTGCGACCGTTATAACTAACTTTAACCTTTTAAGTCTACTGGCTTTCGTTTTACTATATCTTATAAGTGTAATTACTTATAAAAAGCTATTACCGCCTAATTAGTAATTAATTAATATTATTAAAAGTATAGTTAAATTATACATTATATATATAACTATAAGCCTTCTTACAATCCCTTAACTTACTTACAGCATTATAAGTAACCCTTTAAAGTTATAAAGGTTATCGTTAACGCTTTAAATCACCTTAATATCTATATAAGAGAAATAAGTAACTTTATTATTACCCAGTTTCCCTTAAGCTCTTATATTAATAAGGATATTTATAACTTAAGGATAGAGATTTACAGACAGTACTTTAATAGCTATACTGTTATTATAACTATTATTAAGGACAGAGATTTAAAGGGGATATTATATAAGGTATTATAAGTAAACCTAGTTAAAAAGGAGGAGCTTATTAGCTTTATTTTTTCTTACTTTACACTTTTATATATAATTAAGGAGTTTTAAAAGCTTACTTATATTAATATAACTTATAATATTAACGTTTTTAAGTATCTTTTATTTTAAGTAATAAGTTAAATTAACTGTAATATTACTTTCACTTTCTGTTTTAAACTTATTAATAATAAGAAGTAAAAGGCTTTTAAGTTCCTTTACTTTATTATAAAGAAGATCTGCATTAAGTATAGTATCCTTAACCTTTTGTGTTTATTACAAACTATAAAAAGGAGATAAAGGGAGTTATTCACGTAGTATACTTTAATAATTAGCTTTAGCTTTATATTTATTATATTATTAAAAACGTGCTACTTAACATTAAGTGGAAGATAGTAAAGAATAAAGAGCTTAATTTAAATAATAAAGCTAAGTAAAAGTAGGATAATAACGATAAAATTATTATTATCACTATAAACGATAATACTAAGCTGGCTAAGCTGTAAAATAAGGTAGAGATAATAAAGGTATTTAAAATAACCCCCTTTATTACATATAATTATTACAGGGTTAAGGTTATATTTAAGCTTATAATTTACACCGAGACTAAAGACTTATTCTTTTTAACTTAGTCTGCTTTAAAGAAGGAGTTTTTTAACTAACTAGCTATACTCTATTATATTTAAAAGGTTTAGATACTCCTATGTAAGCAGTAAATACGTTATTATATTAAAGGTTACTGTAATTTCAGTGCTGGAACTATCTCTTTAACTAAGTTAACTAACTTTAACACTAAAAGCTACTTTATTAACAGTAAAGTAAATACCTTTAAATTAGTAAATACTTTATAAACTATAGCTAAACATTAGGTAAAAGTATATAAATAAAAGAAATCTTATAAAAGTACTTAATAACGTTAGGAGTTTATTAAGTACAGTTATCTCAGTTCTCTATTAATAAGGATATTATTTAAGGCTTTAAAGTTAATTAACAGTAAGTATTATTACGTAAAGGTAGCGTTTCTTAAAAAGAATCGTATAACTAAGCCCTTAAGTCCCTATTAACCAGATTACACTATTTTTATCCAGTATAGTATTCCTTACTGTTATCTAATTTATATACTATTTAAAAATAATAAAAGGATCTAGCTTTAAAGTGTTCTGCCCCGCTAGTATTTAAAGATACTACTTATAAGTACTTACTATTTTTATTTCTAGCTATTTTAACTATATTAAGATATTAATAACTTCTACCTTTAAATCTAAGACCTTAGGGTTACGGAAAAGAAGTGTGGAAAGCTAAAGAACAGTCTAGTATAAATACCGGCTTAATATACAGTATAAGGTAGCATAACGCTGAAAACTCTTATTACATTACAGACTTTAGGAACCTTAAAACACCGTAACGTTAGTGCCGTACAGCCCCCAGACCTCTATATAGTAACGCACTACCTTTACAGGACCTTATATACCGACAGTTATTAGAGTAGGAGATAGAGGTATTACTAAGGCTAGAGACTTAGAAAGTATTATTAAAACGGAAGACTTAAAAGGCATTAATATTAGCATTATTAAAGCGGAAGACTTAAAAGGCACTAAAGCTAAAGACTACAGTGTTAAGAAAGCAGGTAACAGCAGGGAGCACTATTAACGAATTGGTAATAGAATTAGTTCCAGTCCCTAAAAGGCCTGTAAAGAAGACTCGCAGTAGCCAAGCGGTTCGGCTAACGGAGAAGGTAATAGGCGTTATTTAATCTGGAAAAGCCCAGAAATCGCGTTTTCTGGGTCTTTAGGGCCCAGTTCTAGTATGTGTGGGTAGAGGCATTAATTCTCGGCCTTCTAGGCCTAGCCACACGCGTAAGGGGGGCCAGTTCTGGTGTTCTAAGCCCTCCACGCACAAGGTAGAGTGTTAAAAACATGTAGATTAATTCGTAGTAATAATAATTGCTGTAGATCACTGCAAAAAAAGATGTCTTGTTGATGATGGTGATGTGGAAGTTATTGGCGTCTGTGGAAGGCATTCTTAATAACCCCCATAGATAACCCTAACCCTGTTTAGGGGGGGGGGGATGCACCCGCAGTAAAAACAGGATGCACCCCCATCAATTGCCCTTTGAAAACCCGGAAGAGAACCCCACCAAACGTGTGCCCCTCCTTCCTTGCTTTCTTTGTGTCACCAAGTGCCGCGAGATCTCCAGCTCCAAACCTCGAAAGCGAAACAACTCACAACCAAACAACACCGAAGCCAATCAACGCGATGGCAGAATCACCTGGGATTCCAGACCCGTCTTTGCGGTTTCAGGATTCAGACACCCACCGTTTGCTGGACCTCTTCTACGAAAGTCTTCCAGACCTGAGTGGCCTCACGCCGGGCGTCGCATGCGCGGTCATCGTGCTGCATCGACTACTTGCGACCCTGAACCACAGATATCGTTCCGCGCTGATCAGCGACGAGAACTGAAAAAGGGCCATCTACTGGCAGTCGCAGTCTTGCTTGACAAGAATCAGATGTGGAAGCACGAGCAGCTTGCCATACAAAAGTCGAATTCATCCTCCTTCAGCGACCTGATGGAGAGCGACGAGATGATGGCGGCGCTTTGGACGCACAAGGAATCCTCGCTTTTCATGCCGTCGTCTTGGAAGTCTACCGATCGCCGGCCACCCCACGACGCGGACGAATGGTTGTCCCTTGCCAGAGCAAACTGCCTTATATGCGAAGATTCGCCTGCAGCTGGCATGACCATGTCAATATACGTTCACGCAACCATGACAAATCAGATGCGGGAATTTGGTTACTCCGGCAAATTCTTTCGTCCTCCAGCCGTGATACGCATACGTTATTCACCGCAAGACTTCCCCAAGCTGGATAGGACATGGAGCCCGATGCATTTCGCGATCCGAGAATCCCCAACCGGCGATGGGCCCGAATCAAGGGGCAGACAATGAAGCCAGCTACATGCTGTACTACGTGGTCTGTCAGAAACCACCAGAGATTGGTTCTCTGTCACACCTGAATTTGGGCGTTGTCGACGAAAGGAAAGGCATGAGAAGCCTCAACGCCATCAGAGCGACTACGTCGAAGCACCTGGACAAGTGGCCGCAGGTGGAAGGTCCACCAAAGGTGGTGCCCGAATCATCGCAGGCACCAGAGGCAGCGGCCCAAATACCGGAGCCGGAGCCGGAGCTAGACCTGGGACAGCCAGAGTCGTTTCAGCAGCCTGAAGATCCGGTCACGAAATGGGAGCCGAGAATGCCTTCCGTCGAACTTGGCGGCGAACCGGAGAGGTCCCAGGACCTTGAGCAGGTGCAAGAACCATCGCAAGAACTTCCGCGGCTGCCACAGCAGCCCACAGCCGAGAAATCTCCATCTCCGGTTGCAGACAACTCGACTGAGACCTCTCTGTTTCGATCCGGGTACACCAGCGACCCGAACACGCAGGCCAGCGTGGATCGAGCCGCATAAGGTGTACGCAATGCAAGTGGGCGCGAAACCGACCTGCGTGGCGGCGGACGTCGTGGCGATAGCTCGAAAGGGCCGTCCAGGGGAGGCAGTCAGGAGACTCGTTCGGAAAGCAGTCGTGGCCGCGGAGTCGAGAAATCGATGTCGGCACCGCGTGGCCCAGCCAAGGCGCGGGACAGCGGATCGCAATAGCAATACCGGGGATCAGCCAAGGCGTACTATGGCCATACGATCTCCGATCTAAACCCGATGCCAATCGGTAAGTGAGGTTCTTTGTCAAGGAAGCGACTTGAGAACGATGAAGTTCCTGAGATGAGTGGGACAAAAGACCAACGTTCAAGAGGTCGAGAGGGACGCGACAGCGATCTGTCCGACCACAATGTCTTGAACCCACTTGGTGGAGGAAGACTTGCAAAAATATACTCTGACGGTGACGAGATTCGAACTCGCGCGGTTTCCCACTGCGGTTTATGTTTAATAACCTAAACACAGCGCATTAGACCACTCTGCCACACCGCCTTGTTTTAATATGGACTCCTGATAGGCATCATATGGGCCCAGCCTTCGAGACGAGTGTGCATTCAAACCCGAGAAGAAGGAATTCACGGTTCTCCCTTATTACTAGCAGCAGAACCAAAGCCGTTCACAAAACGAATGACGCATCTCGCAATGCAATTGAGGCTCCATGCAGGACTCTTGAAATTTTCCCCAAAGTACCAGGTCTCTGACGGCGGGAGTAATATACCAAGGCCCTGTGGGGTTACCGGGAGGAGTCCCCCAATTTGAGCGAATCGATAGGGCACCCACAACGCGCTCGACGACGTGTCCGACACCGTGAAATACCAGTTCATCCCGCAAGGACTGTGATTTGTGATATGCTTGAGGTACAGGTGAACAACTGAGAACTTAACCTATCCCGGGTCTGGCGTGTTCAGGTAAATGCAGACAGGCGAACTGCCCAAGGACGCACTCGACGACATGTCCGAGGTCCACCAGGTTCATACCGGCATAGCATTCGGGCGAGTTGCAACCCTCTGGTTCCAGTAGAAATGTTCAATGCCACCTAGTCGGCGTCTCAAGTGGACGCAGACCGGCGAGTTGCCGGAGGATGCACTCGACGACATGTCTGACACATACCAGTTCCTCCACCAATAATTACTTAAGCCACAGGCGAGGAACTGAGAAGCATGGCCCAAGGGTACTTGAACTCCCATCTTTGATTCTAGTTGGCGTCTTGAGCGAACCCAGACAGGCGAGCTGTCAGAGGATGCACTTGACGTCTTGTCCGACCCACCAGCTCATTCCGCAATAATCAGGTGTGCTTTGGTACACGCAATGCAGATAGGAGATCTGTCAGAGGATGCACTCGACGACATGCCCGACACGCTCTCCCTCCCATGCGTTTCAAGTGTTGTCTAGAAAATATCCAATGCATTTGCGTAGTCAGCACGAGGGGCGGAGTATTGGGGTTTCTGCTCCCAGTTGCTCAGGATCTCAGATGCCTCAGTGCGAACTGGATGCATCTATGTAGGAGAGTTGATTTCGACCACGGCAAGGAGATGTCTGGGATCCAGAGCTTGGAGCGGCGGTGTCACAACATCGGCGGCAGAGATCATGGCCCGCGCTGTCTGGAATACGAAAACATCAGAATCTTGACCGCCCACTAATCCAGCGTGCCCGATTTGGCAAAACCCTAAACGGCCCCTTTCGCTGGTGGGCGGTTTGTTTTGTTTTGGTGGGGCAAATTCAGGGGCTCCCCTCCATGTCGTGCCTTCCATTTCTGTTGCTGCTCGTCCCGACGCCGAAAATACTTGGTAAAATTTCAAAGTCTTTCCTCACTTTGTTTTCATTCGCAAACAAAAGACTGCCTCGAAATGGAGAGCGCGAACATCCAACCCCCGCCGCTTCAACAGGTTGGCCGCTTCGATCATGTACGGCTAGGTGCGTGGTCATTTCGCAGGGATTCATCCTAGCGACATACCCGCGTCCCGTGTCCAACTGGCTACCAGACTGGTGCACCGGGCGTTCACAATGATCAGCGTCTTCGGGACCTATGCAGAAGGTTGTTTATCGACCTGAGAATGTGGCTAATACCCGGAGCGATTGCGGTCCCTGACTTGCCGCTTGCTCCGGACTTTGCGACCTGGCTGACGCAGACGAGGCAGCTGAGATTCCGAGCGACGCTCGGGTATCCGAGCAACTTTTGGGAGACTGTGCTGCTTGCGCTGCGCAACATGCCGCATTTGCAAAAGGCAGTATTTGAGGTGCGCCTACATATGGCGCTTCCCTTGGCAGTCGCGCCAATCGGGAATGAACTCAGCGCCTTGGCAAATCTCAGGGAAGTCCATTTCTACGGTGCCATGCCTGTCCCAACTGATATCAGCAAATGGGAGCAGTCTCAATCAGTGGTCTCGATCTCCGTACGCGGTTTTGATCGTAAGCCGGCCGATCTTCAAAGCTTGGTGGCATGGCCGGCACGGCTCAGACACTTTACATTTGAGCAACCACATTATAACCATCACAGGACGCTGACGATCCCCGCGGGCAGCCAATGGCAATGGGCTCTTTCGGACCTGCTTCCTCTGCTCTCCTGCCAGAGCGCGTCACTGGAGACTCTCCAGGTGGGAAAACTCCCCAAACCTGGCCTGGAGGGGGTTGATCTTTCGGGGCTCCCCCACCTGAAAACGCTACGCGTGGCTCACGGAACCACGGAAGCCAGGCCTGGTGCCATAGCCCTCATGGCGCCATATATTCGCGAGTTCTCGTGGCTGTTCAAGGAGAATGGCCAGCATTGGGGTACGCCGTACATGAACCATCATGGGCACGTGGCACTTGGACGACGCGGAAGAGCAGTTCTTGCGTGAGCTTGCCACCGTCGCCGGGTGGACCCGGACGCCCCTCGCCAGAATAAACGTGCCGTTCTTGCCGGACCCGAATGCGTGCAAATGCGAACCTTGGACGCCTGGCACTTGCTGGCCCGTCGTATATCCTTGGGATTGCCTTGCACTGCGTACAGTCTGAGCTCCGGGATGCAGGCATATAAATGATAAGTCGTCGGTCTCAACTTGAATCATAAGTCTGGCACACTGGTACCGATGGCCCGAAACGTTGGATGCCAGCGGGTGGACATAAAACCGGACGGTCACAGCATGAAAGCAACCTGACAAACGGCCTGAAACTGCTTCTGGTTGCCAAGAAAATAGGTACTCTGCTAACAGTTCTATCGGGCAGTTTCATCGGGTTTGGCCAATATTCAACACCCAGGGCAGGTGTCTGAGTATCAAAGGACCTCGGGAGATACCGAGGCGAGTGGCTTTGAGAAGGCTTCAATGTTGAAGGACACATTCTTCAACGGCATGTTCCACAGTAACACAGGAACGTGCTTGAATGCAATCAAAGCGCTCAAAGCGCCTGACTCTTGTAGAACAATACCATATACCAGGCTGTTTTGACATGCAATGCGAGGGGTTAACCACCGCATGTTTACAGACCTTTATTGTTGGCAGAGCTTTCGTGCCCCACCCGTCGCCTGCCCCACCTGCCAACTTGCCTTTTGTCAAATTACGTAATCGCGCCTTGGCGCCACGGAACCGCAGCGCGGCCGAGCACCAGAGCTTCGCTTGGCTGAGAGGACGGCTCCCTGAATACAACAAGACTTGAGAGCGTTAATTACTGTGTTCTTGGTTAACTGCGTTGAATTCTACAATTAAGAGTCTCAAACAAGCGATAATATTACTGCTTTTCTATCGGCGCGCAAATTACGATGCGTGCAGAGCCCTGATTTTCACGCGTTAAGCCGAACAAACTGTTAATAAGCAGCCCCCACTGGGCATTAACGCTTGCGAATACTGTAAAAGCCTTTAAACGACGAAGTTATGGCTAACACAAAGGCCCCAGAAATCATCTACACGAGCTTGGAAGACTGGATACTCTGGTTGAGGAGCTTTTAAAGCCATATAGAGAGAGCTGGTTTGTGGAAATACGTAAACCTTAAAGGAGAAGAACTATGGCTAACAGAGCCGGAAAAGCTAACGTTTTTAAACTTTCCGAGAAAGACTATTAACGGAGTCGTACGCCACCCTAAGTGGCTTTTAGAGCTTACAGCTACGTAAACTACCGATTATTAAGGCGATCTGGAAGATTACTGGATTAACTTTACTAAATATAAAAGTCTAGAGAAGAGGTTAAGGGCGTTAGGGGATTATTTCCAGGCCTTAATAACCCTTAAAGTTTACGCGATTATAACTGATATAGGGGAGAACTTTAAATAATAGTATATAGCGATTACGGAGGTAAATTAAGGTTAGGAGAACATTAAAATAATGGAAGCTTATAAGTGTTATAAATAACACTTTAATACGTTTATTAAGAGTTATAAGAAGGTTCCAGAGTGGATTATAAAGTGGAATATAGTGATAAAGGAGGTTTAGTAGGCGAACGTTCCAGACTGCTAAACGTTGCAGATCTAGTTTATAGAGCTTATTAGTACCTTTTACACGCTTTTAGCTCTTTATTCCTAAACTGTTAACTTATTTATAAAAGACAAAGTGATTTATAACAGAAAGCTACAGTTCTTTTAAGTAACTAATAACTTTAAGTCCTGGCTAATAACCACTAACGTGCTGGGAGTAATAGGTGGAAAGACTTAAAAAGTTAGTTTTAATACTTAGGTAAAGTAGGAGGAAGAATAAGAAGGCCTAACGTTTTATAGCAAGAAGGCTGCGTTAAGAGCGGGTAAGTAAGTAAGAGGGTATAATACTGATAATTAAGAGTCCTTAGGAAACGATTAAAAGAACTGTAAATTACACGGAGGTGTAGCGCGTTATAGCTCTTAATACGGTAATAAAGGCTGTAAAGGTTAAGGAGGTAAAGGTAGAAGTAAAGAAGCAGATTCTAAGAAGAAGCGTAATGAGCAGAGCTTTAAAAAGGTTAAGTTTAAAAGCTTAAAAGGTCTAAAGAAGTGTACCACTTATAATAATAATTATAATTTTAAAAATTACTAATTAATATTCCTTAAGTTTATACTTAATATATGGAAATTAAACTTCACTGTAACTACGCTGATTAACTCTTATTAAAAAGGTAATAAGGCTTTTAACAAGGTTATTAAGAAGCTTAAGGAATAAGAGTGTAAAGAAAGTTAATAACTTATAAAGGAGGCAGATTTAATAGTAAAGAAGAGAGCTCTTATAAGCTTCCTAATGGTAAAAGGCTCCTTTACAGCAGCTACGTACCCCTTAAGAAACTCTACAATCCTGGATTCTAGCACTACCCTTTATATTTTTAACAAGCTAGTACGGTTCTATAATTACCACTATACACCGGAAAATAACTACGTTTACACTAGAGATTCCACAGTTCCGATCTTAAGATACGGCGAAATAGACCTAAAGCTCACTTATTATAGTAAGAAGGTGCTCCTTTACCTTAAGAACGTTACGTTCTGTTAAGGTTTCACTTATAACTTAATTTTACTTTAACAGCTTTATAAGCAGGGTATATAGTGGAATAATAAGCCTTTAGTAAATTAACTAATTATTACAGACAGAACCGTGCTTACTAACCTTATAAGCCATTATAACTAATTTATTCTTAAGCACGTTAAAAAGGAGGTTACGTATACCTTGTTTATAACGTGGAAACACTACCATATTAAGACTTACGAGAAAAAGCCTGCAGTAACAACCCCCTATCTCTGGCACTTACACCTAAGCTACTTAAATAAAGCTGTTATAAAGCACCTTATTTATAACGTGGAAGGAGTGCACTTTTAAACCTTTAATTACGTAAAAGGACTTATAAGGTAATAACTTTACTATAAAGAGGTTAATCTTACTAATTACATTACCCTATTTTTAACACTTATAAAGTGTAATAACTGCATTAAAGGTAAGCTTAAAAGGTAAGAGAGTAAAAGGGTAAGACTACGGCTATAATTACCTTACTTACAGTAGGTGATTGACTTTCTAAATCACTATTAAGATATTAAAGGTTACTAGAGAACTATGTTCTTTACAGATTGTTATAATAGCTTTATTATAGAGGTTTACCTGAAGGATAAGAAGGTTATAACGATTATGGGAGCTTTAGAATACTTTTAAGAAGCTTATAAAACCCAGTTCCGTTATAAACCTTAAGAGATAGAAGCTGATAATAAGCTCTTTTAAGTTAAGGCGCTCTTTCATTTCTTCTTACGTAAAGGTGTGAAGATTAAGCCCTTTACCCCTAATACTTAATAACAGAACAGGGGTGTAAAGCGTTTAAGGGGTGTAATTAAGGTGAAGGTAGCCTTTATAAGAGCAGGTTTAAAACTACCCCCTTACCTTTAGTGTAAAACTATCTCCTATACGGTATATCTAAATAACAAAACGTTACACTAATCGCTAAACTGGAGCACGCCTTATAAGGATATTATAATCTATATTACGAAACTGGAAGGTTAGCCTTAATAAGCTTAGAAACTGCACTTAGCTTATCTATGTGCTTATAGCTGTAAAGCCTTCACCTTTATTACAGAAGCGATTCTTAGTAAAAATAAGAAGAATAAGCTTAAATTAAAAGCTTAAATCGGTTATTTAATGGGTTACAGGTCCTTAAACATCTATTAAATCTAGAACCCTTTTATAAATACTGTAGTAAATATGCAGGACGTAGTCTTTAATAAGATAAAGGTCTTTTATAGTAATCTAAAGTGTTTAAAAGATAACTTTAAGAATTAATTATTATAAGAGATAGAGGAGCTCCTAAAGGAGTTTAAGCTCTTTAAAAGGAAATAAGATAAGTACACCCTAAGTCCTATTAGAGAAGAGGAAGAAAAAGTACTTTTTCTCAGTCCTAGTAGAGTATTTAAGCACGTGGAAGAGGTAATAAAGTGGTTAAAGAGTATTATTATTAACTAAAGTGTATTTAAAGGGTGTAAATAAAGAGTGACTAATTACTATTAACTAATTCCATTACTTAAGGCGTTATTAACTCTTAAGAGTACACCCCCTCCCTATATAGCTATATATTACGACCTGCACCCGACACAGGCCTTGAGAGGACTGGCACGGGTTAAGACAGAACGTATAACAGGACGCCAACAGGTAAGGGGCGTTCCGAAGATGGCTTATTAAGCTAGCACTCCTAGACAGGGGGTTTAATGTCACTGTAAGTCGCTATCACTATAATGCATAAAGGTAAGTCTGAACAGTAAGACATAAATAAATAATTAAATACTAATATAAGGAACCAGAGTCCCTTATAATGGTTATAGGTACAACTATAACTATCTATACCATCCAGCCAGAGGTACCTTATACCCTGCTTAGTGGCTTGTTACTCAGTAAGGAACTAAGTAACCTGCCATTAAGCACCTCTTACTTAGAGGTCTCACAGATACTTAGTAAGTAAGCACTTCTATTAAGACTAAGCGACTGCTGGTTAGTTGTAAGGGCTTTAGGTCTTTACACCCTTAGCCCAGTATATAGTACCGTACGTACTGTCTTCCTGCACTGTTCCTTATATAGGGGATTTATCAGGCTGCTCCGGCCTAAGTGACAGCCTGCAGGGTTATTACACAATTCCCCCTCTTTAACATTCTTTTTCCATAAAGAATCCTAGTAAGGGCATTCCTTCTTTTTTAACATAACTATACCTACTAACCGTATGTAAAAGCGTATTTTGAAAAACAGCACCTCTTGTCACCGTAACCTTACAGACTTTACTTTAACTTTTAAATTATAAATGTTACCTTATAGTCGTTATTCTTTAAAATTACTTTCCTATCTTATTACCACACAATTAGACAGTTACTTTAAATACTTACTAATAAGGGTTTTATCTTCATATAATATGTTTAATCACAGTAACGTTTTCCTTTAATGGCTCCTTTTTAAGAAACGCTATCTTAACGCCAAGTATAACGTTACTGTACGGAACTTAGAGTTAAAAACTTAAAAACTTTATAAAACTGTTACTTAACTTAAATAGATTGAAATCCAGCACCACAGGACGGAAGAGTAAGCTTTTTCCACATTTAACCGGGAAGTAAAGATCCTCCACTTCTAAAAGTAAGAGGAGGTCTGTTTAGCTGCTCCTCTTAAGGCCAGTAAGTCTTTTAATTAAGGGGGTTTTTTAATAAGAACACCTGCCAGTTCTTTTTCCAGGGGGTCACCCCAGCTAGTAACCTCTTCTTAACTTAATCTGTAACTTCTTTTCCCAGTGTATAGGGGGCGGCCCCTTCTTTATTAACTTCTTTTTTCGGTAGTACTTATTCTCACATGGTGCTTACTGGGAGCTTTAAAGGCCCAGCCTCCTTATTAAGTCTAAGGTCCTTATAACCTTAGTTAAGGCTCCTAATAAATATCCTTCCATACTTATTAAAGAGTTTCCTACCGCTTTTTAGGCTTTAAGTCTTACAGTAGTCTTACTTTTTAGTATAATAGTTTTAAATATTAAACTTTATTTTATTTTTAGTTTTTATTATTAGTTTTAATCAGTTTAGATTCTTCTAATAGAACTCTATAATTAGGTCTAGGTATTTAAGGTTCTTAACTAGTTCTTATAAGTTACTCTTAAAGCTATAATCTAACCACTTAATAAGATATTTAAATGTGTTCTTTCCCCTTTATAAATTTATAACTTCCTTAACGTTATACTTATCCTTATTAGTGTCGATCTTGATCTTCTTTTCCAGAGGAACTCCTTTTAAGGCAGGTTTTAAAAGTAAGATGTGAAAAACCTTAATCCGCACCCTTATACTGGCAGGTAGGTCTAGTTTATAATTAGAGGTGGCGACCTTTTTCTTAATCTGGAACGGTCTATACCTTTTAAAGTTAAGCTTTTTACTAAGTCGTTTTAAATGCAGGTTTTACGAAAAAAGGTAAACGTAATCCCCCTCCTAAAAAGTCAGTCCCTTAACTTATTTACTATTATAGTAAAGTCCTTTTTTAAGTATTAGTTACTTAATTTAATGTTTATTAATAAACTTCTTTATTCGTTCACGTGTAAACTTAAGTTTGGCTTATAAGTGGTTATGTAACTTTTACATTCAGTTTACACAGATTACGGCTTAAAGGGTGTTAGTAAGTGGGCCTTAACGGAGCTTAAGCTCCTTACTATAGTTAGTAAAGAACAGTAACACACCTGTTAACTTAATTAACGTTATATTATAAGTTATCTGTACTGTTAGTAACAGCTTAAACTAATTATCTTATTTAAAGTTAATATAGGTTTAAAGATACGTTATAAGTATTTAATTAACTTATTCCGTCTAGTTATCTGTTTATAAGTAGAATACTGTTAAAAGTTTACTTTTTACACCCATTCTTTACATTAATCCTTATTAAAACTTTAACATAATTAGCTTATCTTAATCTGTAACGATATTATCTAGCTAAAAATATTATAAAACTACCTTTTTCTTAAAAATGTAAGTGAGTTACTCCACTGTTATATCCTTTAAGGTTAGTAAAAAGTAAGCCCATTTTATTAACCTGTTAACTATTATAAGGACTTAATTATAAGTAACTCTTATAACAGGGTCCTTAAACTTTAAAATCCTAATAATAAAGTTAAGTAAGATTAAACTCCATAACACCTACAGTATAGGGAGTGGTTTAAAAAGCCTATAAGGCTTATAACGCCAATTTTACTTATAGTAATAAATGTCGCAGTTATTAACCATTTCCTTAGCCAGCTTCTTTATTCCCAGGAAGGCATACACTTACTAGGCCTGTGTTAAAATCTTAACTTAGCCCATATATCCTCTAAGTTAAGACTTATAAACCTGCTAGATATACTCCTTTCTCTTAACTAGGTTATAAATATACAGTTTCTCTTAATATTAAAGCCTTACTCCTAGTTTAAGCACACCATCTACACCTTTTAATAGCTGTTCCAGCTAATAACCAGTTTCACTGTAATTTAAATACTTTAAGCACTCCTTATTATAATCTTACACATATTTTAAAAAGTCTCCTAAGGGGCATTTATATTTATAAGTTCCTTCCATTAACCTTCTTACTTAAAAGTCCTGTTATTATTAATAAATATTATATTCTATTTATAAATTTATATAAACGTTAATAGTTTATTCCAGCGTCTAATTATCTGACACTTATAATATATATTCTAATATACTGTTCTTAACTTTATTAAATATAATAATAAGGATTAAGGCTAGATTAGCATCCTTATAATCCTGTCTTTAACTAAAAGTATCAGTTTACTTATTATCTTTTCCTTTAATATAATAAATTTAAAAGTGGAATAAGGCTATTAATTCTGCCCACTATACTTACTGTAAATTAAATTCCTTTATTAAGAAGTATTAAAGGTTATTATAATCTAAAAAAACCTAAACCAGTTCTTCCATACCGTTTAAATATAATGCCTACTTAGTAAAACACTAAATAATCACCATTAGTTCTTTATTATAAATTAGGTATTATAAAGCTGGGTTATAGATTCCTTTTAATAAAAAGGTAACTAGGTGGCGTTTCTTATCATCCTAGACTTAACTAAGTTCTTTATTAATTATAAACTTTAAGGAGTCTATCTTAACTTAAAAAGGCTTTAAGAAATCAGGGAGAGCCAGGATTAATATGGTAATAAAGGTGTGTTTAAAGTCTTTAAACGCCTTTTACTATCTATCAGTCCACTTAAACGGCTTTCCCTCACCTATAAGTTCGTAAAGTGGTTTTACAACTTTTACAAAATACCTAACAAAACAGTAATAAAAGTTTATAAAGTTAATAAAGGCTTATAACTCTTTCTAATTCTTCAGAGTAAGCTAATCTTTAATTACCTTTATCTTCTCCAGTTACATTTTAAGCTTTTTAGGGGTTACTTTAAACCTTAAATAATTTAACTCTTAAATGTGGAAGTAACTCTTCTCTAAGTTCACTATCAGCTTTACTTTTTTAAAAGCTGTTAAAACCTGTTATATATACTTTTAATGTTCTTTTAAAGTTTCAAAATAAATTAAAACGTTATTTAAATACATAAAGATAAACTTATTAAAAAAGGGGCGGAGAATACTGTTAATAAGTCCTTAGAAAGTTATAAGGGCGTTTGTTAATCCCATTAGTATAACATAATACTGGTAATACCTGTTATAAGTCTGAAAGGCTATCTTATGTTTATCCTTTTCCTTTACCCTAATATAATTAAATCTTATAGGGAAATCAAGGCTGGAGAACTAATTTACCTTAACAATTCATTCTCACATTTCCATAATAAGTGGTAATAAGTAACAATTCTTAATTATATCTTTATTTAACGTTTAGTAATTAATAACTATATATAGCTTACCGTCTCCCTTCTTTAGGATAAACAGCACTAAGTACCCTACTAGGGACTGGGACTTTATAATAAACCTGTTCTTTAAGTTCTTATTAATATACTCTTATAAGGCCTTAACCTGTTAGGGGTTTAGGTGGTAAAGTTAAAAGCTATAGAGTTTCACTCTTAATTTTAACTTAATTTTATAATTTTATAATCTGTAATCTAGTAATTATAATATCTTTTTTCAAAATAAGGTAAACTTCCTGTACTTTACAGGTACTTTAAATAAGTTAACTTTTTCACTTACCTGTGGATTAGCTTCTAGCTTCTTTCCACCTTTTAAATCGTTATTTAAGTAATACGGTAGACCTTCTAATCCTTTAACCATCTTAATAAACCTAACTTAAACTGTACTTAATTTTAAGGGTTTAGTGTACTTTTAAGTGCTTTATATATCTCTAAAACAGTTTAATACCTTCTTAACTTTCTTTAAATAGTAATTACAGCTGGGGGACTTACTAAAGGTAAGGTGGCTACTCCTCTAATTAATTATAAGGTTATACTTTTCTAATTAAGGTAGATTTAAGATTATATTATACCCTATAACTAATATAACGTTAAAGTCTACTTATTATTCATCCCTATCCACTTTAATTAGGAGTGGCAAGTAATAGGTGACTTTACCGTTATTATACTGGTATAAGCCTCCTTCTCTATTCTAAATGGGAATAGCCTTTTTATACTTTTAGTTAGGGAGTTTCCTTTAATTAATTAATAAGGGGTGTATTAGGTTAAAAGTACTCCCGTTATTAATCACTACTTTTACCTTAAACAGCCTCCCCCTTCCATCTGTTATATTAACACTAATAGAATAATACTTATACTCCTTTAACATTTAAGTTATAGTAATTATCTGTCCTTAAAGTCTTATCTAACTTAACCTTTAAATACCTCTCCTTCTTCTCAGGGTTTTTACTAATTAGCGAATTACTAGTTTCCAGCCCTTTTAAAGGGCCTGTAGCCTTTTCCCAATTCCTTTTAAAAAAACAGGCAGCTTTAATAAACTTAGCGATTAACCTTTCTTAAGTCTTTACACCTTAACGTCTAGTTAACTTTAAACGGTACAATATTCTTAAAGTCCTTAATAAACTGATAATACACTTTACAGGCTTAAATTATAATAATATCCTTTTACTTTTAAATCTGTTAATAATCTTCCCGCTTTTACTATTCTCTAACTTTTCCATTAAGATATAATAAGCACGTTATAACTAGGTAGTTATTAAGTACTTCTCCTTATTAATATATAATGGGAGCTTAGTTAATTACAGTAACTTTCCACTTATTATTAAACTTTCTTATTAAGGAGTAAGAGATTTAGTAATGGATTAGTTCCAACTTTATTTTAATAACAGTGTAATCCCGTTTCCACACGCTGGGGAAATAGTTATAAAGGGTTTTAAGTCTGTAATACCAGTTAAAAGTATAGTTATCGTATACGTAATTAATCCACAGTATATCTTTATAATTAAGGTGGTTAACATTAACTGCAGGTGCTATGGTTATAAAGTATGGAATAAGGGAAGTAGCGCTTTATTTTTTCTCTTCTTCTACTTACTTTTATGTACGTTATTTCTTTTAAACTTCTTCCTAAAACTTAAGTAATAATAACTTAGTTTATTCTTTTATAAAGTGGTCTTCCTTAATAAGTTAATATTTAAGCTAATTAGTAAAGTAAACTTTATTATAGAGTTTTAACCCAATTTCCACCATTTTATCCTTAAACGTCATAGTAAGGCTTTTAACTTACAGGTCCTTTATTTTATCTACTAACTCTTAATATTTCTCCTTTAACTCTTAAACCCTTTATTAGTATACTTACTTTATACCTTCCCAGGGGACTTTTAAGGTACTAGTCTAAGGTATACCAGCTTTAATACAGGGTAGTTACCTAAGCTGTCCTTCTTCTAGGGAGGTAAGGGTGCTGATCTACTTAATATACTTAAAGTGTTTAAAAGTCTTAAGGGGTACTATTAAGAAGAACTTTCACTTTTTTAATTTGATTCTTTTAGCTTATTCTTTTTCACCTTTTAAGGTTTACTTCACCGTTTAAGTGGCCTGGAAGGCTAGTTCTTTAACTCCTTTTACTATTCTAGTAATTTCTAAGTTAAGGTCCTTCTTAGACTTCTTTAATTCCTAGGCTTATAAAGTAAGGTTCTTAAAGCCTGTAACAGCTAACTGGAACATTTCTTCCTAAAGTCAGTCTTTTATAACCTGCACCTTTAGTGATCCTAAGTTTCCACCTTAAAGTCGGTCTTTTATAACCTACACCTTTATAACTAACTTTTTTAAGACACCCTTAAGGACTGGGTACACTACATCCTAGGGTTCTTCTTTTTCCTTATCTCTTAAATTACACTTATTTATCCAGGTGTAGTCCTTTTTATTACCTACTATCCTAACATAGACGTCTCTTAAGTTAAACCTAACGTGCTTTCCTCCTTCTAGAACGGGTTTTTAGTTAACTTACTTTAGTGACAGGCATTACCACACTATATAGCCTTTCTTATTACAGTTAAAGCACTAGATTTAAGATAGGTCTTTAAATTACTTCTATTACTATTATCGTTAAGGTTTATTACAGTTAAGTCAGTTTTAACAGTTTACTATACTAATATCTATTAGCCTAGGGTAGTAACCTGTCGCAGTTAACTGGTTCCCCTTCCTAGGTTTATTTAGCTGGTAAGGGGTCTGTTCTTTCTAGAAGTTCTTCTAATAATGGTGATTATAGTACCGATTATCAGCCTTAATGGCCATCTCGACCAGTTCTTATAAATAGTCTGGTTGGTCTTCTTAGTAAAGGTCTCTAGTAATATGTTCCTTTAAGCCACTTTAAAACAGTATTACTAAGGCCTCTTAGTTAAGTTTAGTCTTTACTATTTCCAGTTTAAAGTGTGTAGAGAACTTAAGGATTAAAGACGTCTGCCTTAAGGCCATAAAGTGTTGCTTAACCTACCTGGAGGCGTTTAGTTCTTTAAACTTAATCTGGAGTTAGTTAATAAAAACGTTAAAGTTGTCGAAAAGAGCCTAAGTCTTAAGGGCCTTTTTACACGCTCTGTTTATAAAAAGGTCGTTAATTATCTTTACATAGGGTTTATACTAGCGAGCGGCTACTCTGTTTAATAAGGCTTTAATAAACCTAACCTTTCCTTCTTCTTTAAAGAACTGTTTATTATAATAGGTGACATAGCTCTAGAGCTAGGTTACCCAGGACTCCAGTTATATAAAGTCTCCCTTAAAGTGTAAGGGTGAAGGGAGCTTTACTTATTTCTTCTGTAAGCCTTTAAGGTTATTATTCTCCAGTTTAACAGCGTTAAGTTAAGCCTGGAGTTTTTTAATAAGACTAATATAACTTTTAATATCTCCAGAGAAGGCTTTATTAAGTTCTTTAACTAGTCTTTACTAGTTAAGGTTTAAGTCTTTAAAGTGTATAGCTAATTTATTAATAGTGGGGAGCTAAGGTTAAGCTTACGCCTCCTTAATCTCCTTACCTTTTCCAGAGGTTAATATGTTAGTGGGAGAAGGGAGGTAATATCTAGGAGTTTAATAAACAGCGTTTAGAACTAAGACACTAATATTATATTATAACCTACACCTAACACAGGCCTTAAAAGGACTAGTGTGGGTTAAGATAGAATGTATAGCAGGACGTTAACAGGTAAAGGGTGTTCCGAAGACGGCTTATTAAGCTAGCACTTTTAAACGGGGGGTTTAATGTCACTATAAGTCGCTGTTACTATAATATATAAAGGTAAGTCTAAATAGTAAGATATAAATAAATAATTAAATACTAACGTGAGGAACTAAAGTCCCTCACGGTGGTTATAGGTATAACCATAATTATCTATACCATCTAGCCAGAGGTACCTTATACCCTGCTTAGTGGCCTGTTACTTAATAAGGAACTGAGCAACCTGCCACTAAGCACCTCTTACTCGGAGGTCTCACAGATGCTCAGTAAGTGAGCACTCCTACCAAGACTAAGCGACTGCTGGTTAGTCGTAAGGGCTTCAGGTCTTTACACCCCTGGCCCAGTGCACAGTACCGTGCGTACTGTCTTCCTGCACTGTTCCTTGTGCGGGGGATTCGTCGGGCCGCTCCGGCCCAAGTGACGGCCTACAGGATCGTCACACTATAGCAGCCGTTACTATTAAAAGACTCCCTGGCTCTTATAAAAGCGTAGCGAATATGGCGCGCGTGTAAGTAAACCACTCCTTTTACGATTAATATAGGATAATGTGTTAAGGTGGACTTTAGAAGGCAGTGTTTAATACTGGCTGTTTAGTGGTGAGTATTAGAATGTTAGAGGGGAGGTGTATTATTAAGAAGGCTCTGGAGAAGGTTATAAGCTCCTAGAGTGGTGGTGATAATAGGGACCCTAGGTATAAACTTAAGAAGAAGGCGCTTAAAGGGCGCCCTTTTAAAGGGAGAGTATACTGTAGAGATTTACCTATTCCTTTAAAGAACTCTAAAGAGTTACAGCATTACCCCTGGAATTTAGAATTTACACAGGTATAGGTAATCCACTTATAAAGTTACTGAGAGATGAAATCCTAGATTAAGACTGTAAAGAGTAGCGTAAACGGCTATTAAGTGCTTAATTATATATAGGTATTAACTTATAAGCTTAATAAATACGGTTTTTTATAAAAATGTAAGGCAAGATTAGTAATCTGTGGAGATTAATAATGTGGCTTAATCTTTAAAAGCACTTACGCTTTTACACTTATAGGCTGATTATTCCAGTTATTAATAATAATTACAGTGCGCTTTAACCTTAAGTTAATCTAATATAACGTGGTTAACGCCTTTATTTACATTAAACTACCTTATAATATTTATATGTGAATGTTATTAGGTTTTAAAAAGAAAGGTATTATTCTCCTATTTTAATAAGCTTTTTACAGGCTTAAGAAATCCCCTCTCCTTTAATAACGCCATTTTAATACTTCCTTTTATAAAAAGGGCTTTAAACTAGTACCCTACAAGCCCTGTTATTTTATTAAAGGAGGTGTGGTTATCTTCTTTTACGTTAATAATATAATAGTTACTTATAAAGCTAAGTAGTGGTGCGTTACGGTAAAATTAATAAAGCACTTAATACAGACTTATAAACTTTAAGGCGGTGAGTTACTTTAATGGTTCCTTAGAATGGAGATCCTTTAAGACTGTAAGAAGTGCTTGATTTAATTAAGCTAATTAAAGTATATTATAAAGTTAAAACGCCTGTTTTATATAAGTTAAGGAGAGTATAAGAAGGAGATAGTACGACCTTTAAGGAACCTTATCACTATTAAAAAGCTCCTAGTTTACTTAAAGAAGGTTATTACAGCTTTAATACAAGATTACTAACGTAAGGTGGGATTTATCCTTTATACCGCTGTGATCTTTAAGCTAAACATTACTTTTACAGCTTTTAAATTACTGTAATTTAACTATAACCCTGGACCTCTTTATTACTATATAGCCGATTACTGTATCCACTACCTCCTAAGCTTACAGCACTTTATATTAACTCTTAGGGGTAGGGATACCTTTAAAACCTGGAGTGACACTAGTTTTACTAATAACTTTAAGGATTATAAGAGCTTATAAGTTTATATTATAAAGCTTTTTAACGGCGTGGTAAGGTGGTAAGTAAATAAATAAAATACTGTTACTATATTTACTATAAAAGTAAAACTCCTCACCCTAGTGTAAGTAGTAAAGGAGGTAATATATATGGATCGCCTACTAAGCGAACTAGGCGTTCACCTTACGTACCACAAAGTTATCCTTTAATATAATAATCAGCAAACAATTAGCCTAGTTAATAAGGAAACAGCTACGTTACGAATTAAGCTTAAGTATATGGATATTTATAATTACTGGCTTTAATAAAAGGCTGTAAATAGGAGGATTACGGTTAATTACAAGCTAACTGATAAGATGCTCATTAACGGCCTTATTAAGGCCTTATCGGTATTAAAGTTCGAACTATTCCAGAGCACTATAGGTGTATAAGACGCTTCTTTGTAACTGGCCGCGCGCGTGACGCGCGAGATCACGGCAGAGGACTTGGAGGCTAGGGAAGACCTTTTTAAAGGTGGTGAAGTGGCGGTTTCAGACCGGTTATTACCGGATTCGGAGTACGAGAGCATGAGTATGGGTGAGAGCGATTAAGGAGGCTCTGGAAACTACACTGTTTTGCGTTATTTCAACTGTTTCAAAGCTCTTATTCAGGAGTCAATTAACCACTTAGAAGTGGAAGATTAAGGGGGTGTGTCAAATTACGTAATCGCGCCTTGGCGCCACGGAACCGCAGCGCGGCCGAGCACCAGAGCTTCGCTTGGCTGAGAGGACGGCTCCCTGAATACAACAAGACTTGAGAGCGTTAATTAC
>Ga0247780_1000905_pt1 | contig 22382 bp, 11 predicted proteins | sample UWRJL079202R5_FD_179927 | JGI IMG/M metagenome (GOLD analysis project Ga0247780, IMG submission 179927) | Plant litter microbial communities from Arlington Agricultural Research Station in Wisconsin, United States - UWRJ-L079-202R-5 | ecosystem: Environmental > Terrestrial > Plant litter >... | reverse complement strand
AGGCGTGTCGAGCTGGGGCCAGTTCGTCACCACGATGATGGCAAAGATAAAAGCGACCAAGGCGATTCCGAGAAACCAAGAGTCTGGGACCTCTGGGTAGCTGCGCATCATATTTGTGAAAGGGTCGTCAAAGCCGTCGTAGATCGAGGTGTCGTCGTTGAAGATGGTCAGCAAATGTTGGCCGGCCTCACGGAATCGACCCCGGACCAGCGACAGGGCCGCATTCTTGAAACCAACGAAGAATCTGATGGTGGATGATGTGACACTGGCCATCATGGACCGGTACGCCTTGAGAATGGGCCGCCAAGTGTCGAGGAGAATGAAGACCATGGTGAGCGGGTAGAAGGCGAAGAAGGCACCATAGACGACGAGGTTTCCAGCGCTGTAAAACGCAGGGGAGTACTCCTGGTATGCTGTTTCGTTGAGCACAGCACTATTGGGGGTGACCACCTTCGTGATGTTATATGAGTTACCGGTGTTGTCGAAAATACCGGACGAGTTGATGGGGAGATATGCCGACCAGCTTGTGTTCGTCCAATACAGAGCGATGATGATCAAACCGCCCAGGATGGTTCCCGCAAATTGCTGAGAGAAAGCGAAGAACGGGTATGCGAGGGGGGCTGAGTAGACCGAGAGAACGTTCCAGTCGAAGGTGGAAATAGGGTTGAAGCCCAGCCCCGAGTTCGACCCTGTGATCATGTTCAAGTTGAAGTTGTTGGGCGCGATCCATGTCATCCAGGCAAAGAGGCTCAGCGCTGGGAAGACGAAGCCAGGAAGCCAAAAGTAGATAAACATGGCGGAAAACGCATAAAAGAAGAAGCGGTATCGCGAGATACTCCACCCGTGTATCGTTTCCTTCTTGTCTGGTAACAGCAACGCTCTGTTTAGTGCTAGCGTCGGGAGGATGTTTGGCCATATCGCTTCGACGGGGTAGACAACGAATCGTCGCAGGAGACCAGAGAACCCGAGACCCATGAGCTGAGTAGAGAGCAGCAGCAGGATGCTGTAGCCAGGCGTGAGCCAGCTGCACTCCTCGTTAGCACGATATCGCACGGAGACATCCGTCACAGATTAAACGAACCGGTCCCCAAAGTACACGGTCTGTGTCTGTATGTTCCAAAAACAGTATGCAGATGTAAGACCAACGTCGACGATGATCGTGGACAGCATCTGCTCTTTGTATGACCAAGGTCCAGGGTTGAGATAGACTCGCTGGCCGCGGAAGTTGAAGCCCCAGTCCGGCAGAGCCCAGGCGAGAGCCTTGCCGCACGGATAGAGAAGGATTTGCGCAACAGCAGAGGACAATGTGATGGCTGGCCATCGGGAGTTGAAGAGGGAGTTGGTGAATTGGGCGATGATAGCCCACATGTAACCCAGCAGGTGCGCCCGTAGAGTCTCGCAGGGTATATCTTTGTCGTCGGTGGGCTCGGTGACGGAGCGAACTTCAGGATACCACGAGTAGAAGTGGCCGACCGCTGTCTCAGTCTTCAGCTTGAGCTCCCATTCTTCGGTGGTATCGCCGTCGGCAGGCCCTCGGAGGAGGTTCGTGAGCTTCTCGCGCAGACCGGAAGCAAAGTTGTAGTCGTATTCGTGTTCCTTCAGCACCTTTTGGATGATGGTGCGGCACTCGTCGACAGTCAAAGTCTTGATCTTGTCCATGACGTGCTCGATGTCGTCAATCGGGGCCATGCCATCCTGTCGGTCGCCGGCCTTCTCGGCGAGGTCGAGCACCAGGCCGCCAACATGATGCTCAGTAGTGTTTGTGGCGTGATTTTGGATGTCTTTGTGTAACAACTCATCTTTCTCGGCAACATGGCCGACATCAGATGCTGGCGACGACATGGTTGTTGGTGATGCCGCTGGTTCTCGCTGTTGTTGATGGAGAAAGTGCAAACAGCACGCAACTTGGGCTGGCAGGCGGAGGATGTGGGGCACCAGTCTTTAAGAAGGAAAGAGCGAAGGATGAGTTTTATCTCATAAAATTACATTGACCTACCTACCTTCTGCTGCTTTTGCCAGTGCCGCAGCGTCGGTCACCCAAGTGATATCACAAACTACCAATCCAACTACCAATCCTGGTGATAACGCCGATGCGGCGCAGCTCGTTCTCGAGATGCCCAGTTTGATTCCAACTTCCGCTACTAGCATACCACTCCCCCACCCTCTCTTGAGGTCTCATGGCAGCCAAAGGGGTTGTCTCCGTGTACCCAGTGCCGACGTATCCATGGAGTTGCCGTGCCGCGGCATACATTGGCATACGAATCGCCAAGAAAGCTTAGCCGCGCCACCAAAAAGCTTATGTCCGGTTTATCCCCCGAAGCTTTGAGTAGAGGTCCAATTTACCTTCTCGCCACCTTCCCGATTGGAACGACGGGAGTGCACCCCACATGCTCCGTGCAGCGATGATAATGAGCTCGTCGTCGATAGCGAAGCGATAGCGGTGCGGGGACGAGAGAAGGAGGGGCGGGCAGCTGGTAAAGTTTGGATCAATGGAAGACGCAGGATCATCGCAGCATCCTCACCTTCCATCTTCGGTGAGGGGTGAATTTTCCCGGGCGGCGCACTCATCGGTCATGAATGACAATTGGCGGCTATACATCGATTGACACATCACCCCAGGTAGATTAGCCCATCTAGAATGCCCATTGCAGCTGCGGTAAGTCCCGAGTCCCGCAATCACTGCTGCGCTCCGGCAAGTGCTGGCCAATCCAGATGCAGACATTCACTGGTGCGATAACCTCATCAGCGTCAATGTATCAGGTCCTCGCGCAAAGATGAGTCGCGTCATTTGGTCTGTCACATTCGGCATCACGGTGCCGAAGATGACGGACACCAGAGTTGTGTGGGGCGTTATCTTGATCGACATTCACTCCTGGGCCCGTCAGATATCGCGCGCGGCCGTGAATACGGCCATTGGCAGTGCTATCGCCATTAGTAGTTTTCAAATACCTCATGCCTCGTTCCATCTAGAGAGGCGAAGTGGAACATACCGATCCATGCCATCCACCAAAATCCCGTCCGTTTGCGGAGCGAGAATGACCTCCACGGAGCCTGACGCCTCCAGGTGTTTCTTGTCATCGGTCAACAACTTGAATGCAGATCGGGGCAGATCATCCCAACTTCTTTACGATTAGGGTAGCCAAAGTTGAAGCAACTTGTTGGCGGGATGAAGAGCTTGAATTGCGTGTGACAGATAAGTCAAAGTGTTCTATCTACTCACAACTCGAAGCATTGAAAGCTGCGTGATTGCCTCGCGGGAGATAGAGAAATCACCCTCGTGAGATGATCTTCGAGTTATGCGGGGCTACCAGCTCAGAGGGTTTGAACTAAGCAAGATTGGCAGGTACATCGGGAGGCAGGCATCCAAGATGCACGGTGAAAGGCGGCGGTTTGCGCCTATGGAAGACATTGAGGTCATGACTCGCAAATAGTGGAAGTAGTTCACGATAGGGGTATGGCTATATACTAAATGGTAGTAGGTGGTCGTGAGTGGGAGAATGTTGGCAGGCAGGAAATGGAAATAATTCGCAGGAATTGATGGAGTTTGCTTCAATGTTGCTCTCTCCAAGTCTCCTGGTGAATTGTGGGGCATTTGGGGCCACGTTAATGGGGCACGTGACATTCAGGTGACCCGCCTGATTCTCCGTTCAATCGCCTCCAGAAAGAGTACATTTCCACCTCCAGTAGCATAAGCCCTTTCAACTCTTTGGAGCCTGTAACTTATGTACCAGCAAGACTTTTTATTAGGCAGAGCCTGCACTTTAGGTCACTTGCCCAACACACTACCGCACTACAGACTGGTGATTATTTGCAACTGCGGTTTTGGCAGTGTTTGTAGCTCTTATCTTTTCACGGCAGCCTGGGCTTCGCACATCTATGTACATTATACAGTTGTGTAGCGCCTTGCATGTGACCGCGCCTCACCTGCAGCCAGTCCTTCTCGTCTCATTTTCCCCAAGTCCTTTTAAGTTCATCGAGTTAATAAATCCCTCAACTCGAAAGGGACAAATCCGACTCAGCGCCTATTGCATCGCTAGAAACGGCCTTTGATACCAAATGGTAAGTATCATAGAGAGAATATGGCTTGTCCCGTTGTACCAAGCCATACATAGTTCAGCTGTTGTTGTTGCTGCTGTTTTGGCCGTTACAGTTGCAATTGTTGTGGATGCGATCGTTGTGAGAAGGGACCACGGATGCTGGGCGCGCTGCAGCGCAGACGGTAATCCGCTGATGTGGGTAACGGCACAGGGTGAGGTCGGTGTCACGTGTTGGCACATGACCAGCACACGACCAGCACGCGACCTTGGGTTTTTCATGTCCTTCGACCAAACAATCACTACAGTTTTATCAGTGCGGTTTTTGGTAGACGAAGGGCTGTTTGAACTTACAGACCCTCCCTGGTATCAAACTTGGATTTAACCCGGATTTGCTTCGCTTTATCCATTTGGGCGTGGAACCTGGTAAACATTGCAATTGGAACATCTGGGATGTCGGCAGTTTGGTATCCGACAATCAAAATCCCGTCCTGCTACATTTTCTGGGTGTCCGCAGGTGCACTGTAAACAGAGTCAGCGCATGTTGCTGTCAACTCGAGGGCCATCCCATGTCGCCCCTGGAGAGTACGGACGCAAATCCAATATGTAATTATGACAACAGATCGTTTCTTCTTGCCCTTCGTATTTTCTCGGCGTGGCTAGGAAAAATAGATGTTAGCTGAACATCCATTTTCTCAAGGAGGCTACGCGCTATGCACTGGCGGCTCGGCTCATCAGTAGCTTTTGGGGGGCGGATAGGAAATTTCAATGGGAGGCACTCGGTGGAGGTAACGAACCATGTCTATTGTGAGGCGACTGCCAGGCTGCTACCCCTGGCTTTTTTTGATGAAGTACATGAAAAACGGGATGAAGTAAGAGGCGACTCGGAAAGTGGTGATGGAAGTGATGGCTGGTAGGTCGCACTTGGGAGAGTGCGTCAGCAAGCGACCCGGGGGGTCAATCCAAAGTCGGACAACAATCCCAGCTTTCCGTTTTCGGATTTCGGGTCAGTTCACGTGACGCACTCAACACACCTGCACATCTGGGTTTACACCAACGCGTTCTCCAGTTCATGGAAGGTGAGCTAACCAAGGGGTCATGGAGGAAAGCTTCGGAGCGGGGAGTGGACATGCTCGGCGCTGCCCCTCATAAATCCGCTGAAATTGCAGTTTTTGCGCTCTGCTCCTCTGCTCACCTCATTCGCATATGAGGAGCCCAATTCCAAGGTTGGGCAGGGCCTGGGGGGTGAGTGCCCAAATTCACCTGTGCTCTGACCAATGAATGGACAGCGACAGGCGAGCGCCCCGCAGCACCAGTTGGCAGCTGCACACAATAGTGTGCGCCAGCCAAACTGCTAAGTTTGGCGACTGGAGACTGGACCTGCAGACAGATGGGAGTTAATCTTTTGGCCTGTTGCGAGAATCACGTATGAATGTATAGCATCCTCGAGATACTCCCTATGCATCAGACGGGAGGTTGGAAATACGGACGACCAGTTCACCTTGCGTCTAGGCGAGTTCGGGCAAGTTACCTGGGAAGCATGGCATTTCAATCTTGTCGACGAAGTCGGAGGATCAGCACCTCTTCTACAATGGAAACACATCGTAATTTCGATCTTGGGGCAGCAGAGTGCAGATGAGATTGAACTATCCCAGAGTATTCACCATTGATCTATTGATCTCGTGCTGTTTATTGCTTCTACTGCTCGCAGACAATGCCCTCTGAAGTGGCCACACTCGATCCTCCTTAGTTGGCGAGCTGGGACGCGGTGCAACCCACCACACATCGTGGCTGCAGTTTGCCAGCGCATGCACACCAGGGGTGGAGCAATCAACTCAGGCACCTCAGGAGACGAGTTTTCGCCCCGCTGCAAGGATTGGGCATCAGCAGACGTGTTGCAATCGGTCAGTCAGAAACCGGCAGCAGACACACGCTTCCATGCTCGGACAGTTGACCAATGGACACTGGTTCACCGATTTGGAAATACGCCAACTGCGCAAGGATTGGCGATCCTAGACCGCGCACCCCCTCCCCTAAAGTACATGCACACGGCTTGTGAGGTAGGACCGGGCGACGCCCGACTCCCGGCGACCAAAAGTGCTCTTTTACTCACCATCGTGCAGTTCTCAGCTTAAGTCTAATCCTCTAGTACCCTCTTTGGCCTTTGGATTTACGAACTACGCCGCCATACCTTGCGACATCTACTCATCTTCTGGAATGTTCGTTACCGCTGGACAGTGCTAAGCTTTCCTAGTTGCTCTGCAGGCGGATACCCGTATTGCATCGTCATCCTCTACGCATCCTGACTCAAAAATTGACCTATCGTCATGACTGCCAGAAGAATTGGGCTACACGACACTTGCAGCAGCAAATGGCCAGACATTTTCACTCATCCTCGCCCCTTCGCCGGGGTGACGCAGAGCCAGCGGCCATTCCTGCAACACCTCAGAACTCTCAGGGGCTCGCCAAATTTCAATGATGACGAAACCGATGACGACTCCGACACTATATCCCGCGATAGCGAGAGTGGGGAATCTAGACTTCTTCAAGGCGACAGACAGCACACGATGAAAGGAATGCTTCCTTTCGTCAGGCATCATCTTGACTTGGAACTTGGGCTGAGCAACGATCGATGGAGCAGAAGAGTACACCCGATGAGGCAGTTCCTGAGCGTGATAACCGGACTTGAGCAATCCCGACTGCACCTCGACGAGGATGAAGTTATTGCGGCATACTGCGAATATGAAGCGTGCAGACTGGTGGATGATGGTTCGAAAGACGAACAGCTGATTGCTATCGTTGATATACGAGCTAACAGTGGAGGGGATACCAATGGTCTCAATGGGGCATCACTTGGGCGTCAACTCGGTGGCCTGACGCCAACTCAACTCCGCGAAGAGTTAGGGATCCCCATGGTAAGATTAGAAAATTCCCCATCTCTCTGTTATAATTCCTGCATATTATTCTTTCACTCTCATCCGGAAAAAAGACGCGCTCTAACATGAAACTAAAGGTTTGCGGCGCCAAGGCAGCCGAGACCGATACCCAACCTCTGGTCTCCCCAGAAGACGGCAAGGGGGGAGCTGAGAGAAGACTGATGTAAGTTGTATTTCCTTTCTTCGAGGAAAGAGTCTGGATTCTGACAATACTGACTGCTTAGATACATGCCTGATATGGATGAGAGGGGAATGAGAGTTCTGGCAGAGAGCGCTAAGACTCATGAGCGACGTGCTCTGATCGAGCACTTCTACAATCATATCAAGCCGAAGCCCTTGATCAGGGTCACCATCAATGTCAGAACACAATACCCGTGCATTTAACTCCTAAGCCTGGGAGCTAACGACAGCCATCTAGACATCCGGATACCGTGTTTTTACATTGCACTTGTCGCTGCCCTTCTTCGTGGTCCGCAAACACCAGATGCAACGCCGTGATGCTCGACAAGGGCCGGACGGCAAGCCCTTGAGACGGTCCTGGGTTCTTGGCCCTGCCATTACGAAGGAGAGAGGGACAAGGCACGTCAAGTCTCACGTTGTTTACGAGGCCCAGGTCTCTATGACACTAAGTGGTATCGACAACCGCACCTACACTGCCTACGGCGTTATGGACACCTATTGGGAGTCAAAGTCGCCCCATTCTGTAGAAGCACACCATGAATTGTGGAAGCAGAGTGGCCTCCTCTGGGATCCAATGTCCGTAAGAACAAGAGACGTTGAAGCGCCTATTTGGGATGCGAGAATCTATTTTCTTTCTGTTTGGTCGGCGAACCTTGACCGGATTGTGCGAGAATGGGACATGGTTACGGGGACAATGGAATACCAAGTTGCGCAGAGGTAAGGTACCGCGCGCTTCAGCGTGCTTTTCATTACCCTTCCCAGCAGTCGAAAGTTCCAGGCCTTGACAGCCTACTAACTATTCCCTCCGAAAGGTGCCTGGATAGGTCGGGTGTTGGAAACGTGAAAGATTTTGACTCTTGGAACGAGAGAATGCTGGAAAATCTGACGACGTTCATTCGACCTCTGTCAGAAACTGATCTCGTCTGGATGGAATTCCAAAGCGTGGACAAAGGATACTTCGACTTTGAGGACAATCACGAAGCCAATATCTATCTCCAAAGCATATCCAAGGCGCACTCGGAACTACGGATCAGGCTTGCTAGTTTAGAGGCACTGAAGGTGAAGTTGATGGACTTCAACCGTTATGAGGTAGGTTTCAATTTGAGCTGCAGTTGCCAGCTGCCAGGAAGGAATATGCCACGTACTTACGGCAATGCAGGTCAAAAGCTTCCTTGGCTTTCAATCTCTTGAAGTATCAAAGAAATTCGCGGGCTTGGCAGTCGTCGTTGCGGTAAGTACCCCCCTCTCGGTCAGGGCTGTATTATACAATCCAGGGTGGGCGACAATCGATTCGTTAGCTGACAAATCAATATTCAATATTCGTTCAATATTCGCTGACAAATCAACGAATATTCGTCAAGGTGGGGCCAATCCACCACAATCTGCTTAGTCATCCAGAGCCACCTCCTCCAAGTTACTATTCTAACCTTATCCAATGCTTCAAACACTTAAGAAATTCAATAGTATCTTCACCTAGTTGCATTCTTTCCCAAGATATTATACAACGAGCCCCAGAAAATACTCGCTCCGGCTCAGAACTCATTACTGGAATTGATAGAATGTTAATTGCTAATTGAGATAATCTTGGCCAGCGTCGTCGTTATTATCCGTTCAACTACTAGGATAATACTAATATTTCGATTGAAATTACTACTTCTAAGATATACTCTTCGAACTTATCCTTGATTTGTTATTGTGGAATAACATCAAGATTTTAAGTAAGAATATCAAATTCATTAAGATTATTAATTTATATTAATAGTAACGTTAGAGAAGTATTTACTAATTAATCCTTATATTTCTCCCAAAGTTCTTTAACAGAGTTAATTACTAGCCATATCCACTTTTTATTCCAGTTTTGCTTAAGATATAAGGTTTATCGTAATAAGTGAAAAATCATTACTACTACGTAAAATGGAGACTCCTCTGTCTTTAAATAATATTTGTCGAATATTACCCAGCTTTTTTCGATTCGAGAAGAGAGGAAAGAATTTAACTAATATATCGAAAGGCTTTTTTTAAAGTGCTAAATCAGAATATCTATAGTAAATAAAACTGTAACGACCCTGCAGACCGTCACTTGGGCCAGGGCGGCCTGACGAATCCCCCGCAGAAGGAACAGTGTGGGAAGACAGTACGAACGGTACTACACACTAGGCTAGGGGTGTAAAGACCCAAAGCCCTTACAACCAGTAAGGTGCTGCTCGCAGCATGCTAAGTACTTGCACTATAAGCAGAGGAAACCTTATAAGCAGAACGCTTGCACTATGTAAAGTGCTTGTTACGCAAGCACTTATAACACCACAAGCAAGGTATAAAGTACCTTTTAACTAGTTAATATAAATAGCTATGGTTATACCGATAACCACCGTGAGGGACTCTAGTTCCTTATATCAATATTCAATTATTTATTTATATCTTACTGTTTAGACTTACCTTTATATATTATAATAATAATAACCTATAGTAATATTAAACCCCCTGTTTAAAAGTGTTAGTTTAATAAGCTATCTTTAAAACACCCCTTACCTATTAACGTCCTGCTATATATTCTGTCTTAACTTACACTAGTCCTCTTAAGGCTTATATTAAGTATAAGTTATAATATAATATTAGCGTTACAGTTTTAAACGCTGTTTATTAAATTCCTAAACACTACCTCTCTCTCATTATTAACATATTAACTTCCAGAAAAGGTAAGGAGCCTAAAGAGGCTTAAGCTTAATCCTAGCTCCTTACTGTCAATAAGTTAGCTATATGCTTTAAAAAGCTAAACCTTAACTAGTAAAGGCTAGTTAAGGAACTTAATAAAACATTCCTTAGAGATATTAAAAGCTGTATTGGTCTTATTAAGAAACTTTAAACTTAACTTAACGTTATTAAACTGGAGAATAATAGCCTTAGGGGTTTATAAAAGAAATAAGTAAAGTTTTCCCTACCCTTACGCTTTACAGGAGATTTTACGTAACTAGAGTCCTAGATAACTTAGCTTTAAAGCTATGTCACTTATTATAATAAGTAATTCTTTAAAGAAGAAGGAAAGGTTAAGTTTACCAGAGCCTTATTAAATGGAGTAATAGCTTATTAATATAAACTGTATGTGAAGATAATTAATAACCTCTTTATAAATAGAGTATGAAAGGAAGGCTTTAAGACTTAGGCCCTTTTTAATAACTTTAACGTTTTTATCAACTAACTCCAGACTGAGTTTAGAGAATTAAACGCCTTAAGGTAGGTTAAATAACACCTTATAACGTTAAGGCAAACGTCTTTAATCCTTAAGTTCTCCACGCGCTTTAAGTTAAAAGCAGCTAAAACCAAGCTTAGCTAAAAAGCGTTAGTAATGCTATTTTAGAGCAGCTTAAAGGAGTATATCACCAGAGACCTTTATAAAGAGGATCGACTAAACTGTCTTCAAGAGCTAGTTAAAATAGCCATTAAGGCTAATAATCAGTATTATAATTACTATTATTAAAAAAACTTTTAAAAGGAATAAACCCTACACCAGTTAAATAAATTAAAGAAGGGGAACCAGTTAACTGTAACAGGCTATCACCCCAGATTAATAGATATTAGTATAGTAAACTGTTAAAATTAGCTTAACTGTAATAAGCTTTAACGATAATAGTAATAGAAGCAGTTTAAGGACCTGTCTTAAGTCTAATGCTTTAACTGTAGTAAGAAAGGCTATATAGTATAACAGTACCTATTATTAAAGTAAATTAGTTAGAAGTTAGTTTTAAATAGAGGAAAGTACGTTAAGTTTAACTTAGGAGACGTTTATATTAAAATGGCAGGTAATAAAGAAGACTGCACTTAGATAGATAAATGTAACCTAGGAGATAAGGGAGAAGAAAAGGAAGAACCTTAAGATGTAATGTATTTAGTCTTTAAGGGTATCTTAAAAGAGTTAATTATAAAGATGTAGGTTATTATAGACTGACTTTAAGGTGGAAACTTAAGACAGTTAAAGGTATATGTTATAGAAGACCGACTTTAAGAAGAAATGTTTTAGTTAGCTGTTATAGGCTTTAAAAACCTTATACTGTAAGTTTAGGAATTAAGGAAGTTTAGGAAGGACCTTAACTTAGACCTTATTAAAATAGTAGAGGGAGTTAAAGAATTAGCTTTTTAGGCCACCTAAGTAGTAAAGTAAGCCTTAGAAAGTGAGAAAGAGTAGGTTAAAAGAGTCGAGTTGGAAAAACGAAAATTCTTCTTAACTATACCCTTTAAAACTCTTAAGCACTTTAAACACACTAAGTGGATCAGTACCTTTACCTTTTTAGAAAAAGGACAGTTTACATAGCTGCCTTATATTAAGGTTAGTATACCTTAAACCGGCACCTTAAGGGTCCCCTAAGAAGGTATAAAGCAAGTATACTAATAAAGGGTCTAGGAGTTAAAGAAGAGATATTAAGAGTTAGTAAATAAAGTAAAGGACTTATAAGTTAAAGGTCTTATTATAACGTTTAAGGACTGAGTAGTAGAGATTAGGTTATAACTTTATAATAAAGTTCGCTTTATTAATTAACTTGAATATTAACTTATTAAAAAGGGTTATTTTATAAAGGAATAAGCTAGTTTACTGTAACCTAAGTTTTAAGAAGAAGTTTAAGAGAAGTAATAAATATAAAAGTAGGTAGAAGAGGAAAAAAAGTAAAGCACCACTTCCCCTATTCTGTACTCTATAACTGTAACACCTGTAGTTAACGTTAACTACCTTAATTACAGAGACGTACTGTAAATTAACTGTATATATAATAACTACACTTTTAACTAATATAGTAAGCTTAAGGCTTTTTATAACTACTTCTCTAATATATAGAGATAAGATTACATTATTATAAGAGTAAAGGTAAAGGTAGCATATTATTAAGTCTTTTATTCCCTAATAAAAGAGTTTAGTGATAACGGTAAGTGGAAGGTTACTGTAATTAACTAAACCCCTACCATTTATTAGTAAGGAGGTTTACTTAGTAACTGCCTAGTCGCGACGTGCTTAGTACATTTTAAAGGAAAAGCTAGAGAATAGTAGAAACAGACAGACTATAGACAGATTTAAGAGTAAGAAGACATTATTATAATCCAGTTCTGTAAAGTGTATTATTAACTTATTAAAGATTTCCGGAATATTAAACCATTTAAAATCAACTAGACGTTAAGGTGTGAAAACTTAAAAAAGGTTAATCGCTAGGTTTATTAAAGTTGCCTATTTTTCTAAAAGAAATTAGGAAAAGGTTACAGGCCCTTTAAAAGGGCTAGAAACTAATAGTTTACTAATTAGTAAAAACCTTAAGAAGAAGGGGAGGCACTTAAAGGTTAAGCTAGATAAGACTTTAAAGATAGGTAGTTATTATAACTTAAATGTTAAAGGAGTATAAGTATTATTCCGTTAATGTTAACTTAATAGATAAAAGAGAGAGGCTATTTAAGGTAAGAGTAGTAATTAATAATAAAAGTACTTTTAACCTAATATACCCCTTGTTAATTAACTAAAGGAAACTCTCTAATAAAGAGTATAAAGAGGTTATTCCTATTTAAAATAAAGAAGGAGGTGTTGAAATGCAAAAGGGGTCAAGGCATTAGAAAGCAGTGTGTGTTGAAGGTGATTAATTATTTCTATCTTCGAGAGCGGAAGCTATGGCATTATAGCCGTGAGGGTGGCCAGTGCACGAAGTGCATTGGCCACACTCGCTTCTGCGAAGCGAGGTTGGCTGACTGAATACGAGGTTGGCAGTGGAGTCTGGCGTTCTTAGCTGTGCAGATCCACGGATGCAGCCGCGGAGCGGCTGCGTGGATCTAGCCACACTGTTCTAACCACACTGGCCGGGTTAGGGTTGTACAAACCTAACAGCTCTTGAAATAACTTTTAATAAAATAGTAATTCCTTAATTATTATTAGATAATCAAATCTAATGTAATAGCTATATCATTAGCCTTACTATTTAAGCTTTTCTATTTTAAGATATTAATAATAAAGAGAATAAAAAAAGTGTAAAAGAGAAAAAGATCTTTTTTAATCTTAATCCCTTAATTAAACTTTATAATTGTTGGGTTTTTACAACCCTAACCCGGCCAGTGTAGTTAGAACAGTGTGGCTAGATGTGACGACCCTACAGGCCGTCACTTGGGCCGGGGCGGCCCGACGAATCCCCCGCAGAAGGAGCAGTGCAGGAAGGCAGTACGCACGGTACTGCGCACTGGGCCAGGGGTGTAAAGACCCGAAGCCCCTATAACCAGTCGTTAAGTGATCACTCTGATCTTGCTAAGAGCACGGTGATCATAGTGATCAGAGGCATTCTAATCACTATAATCACTCCTCGTGTTAAGTAAGCACAGTAATCAAGGTACAAAGTACCTTTTAGCTAGTTAGTATAAATAGCTATGGTTATACCCACAACTACCGTGAGGGACTTTAGTTCCTCACACTAATATTTAATTATTCATTTATATCTTACTGTTTAAACTCACCTTTATATATTATAATAACAGCGACTTACAGTAACATTAAACCCCTATTTAAGAGTATTAGTTTAATAAACCATCTTTAGAACGCCCCTTACCTGTTAGCGTCCTGCCATACGTTCTGTCTTAACCCACGCTAGTCCTCTTAAGGCCTATATCGGGTGCAGGTTATAATATAATATTAATATTAAGTTCTAAACGCTGTTTATTAAATTCCCAGACACCACCTCTCTCCCACTAATATATTAACCTTTAGAAAAGGAAAGGAAATTAAGGAAGCGTAAGCTTAACCTTAACTCCCTATTATTAATAAGTTAGCTACACACCTTAAAGACTTAAACCTTAACTAGTAGGGACTAGTTAAAGAACTTAATAAAACCTTCCCTAAAGACATTAAAAGCCGTATCAGTCTTATTAAAAAACTTTAAGCCTAACTTAACATTATTAAGCTAGAGAATAATAACTTTAAAGGCTTATAAAAGAAATAAGTAAAGCTCCCCTTACTGTTACGCTTTAAGGGAGACTTTATATAACTAAAGTCCTAGATAACCCAGCTTTAAAGTTATGTTACCTATTATAATAAGCAGTTCTTTAAAGAAGAAGGAAAGGTTAGGTTCGCTAAAGCCTTATTAGATAAAATAACCGCTTATTAATATAAACCCTATATAAAGATAATTAATAACCTCTTTATAAACAGAGTATAAAAGGAAGCCCCTGAGACTTAGGCTCTTTTTAACGATTTTAATGTTTTTATCGACTAACTTTAGACTAAGTTTAGAGAATTAGACACCTTTAGGCAGGCTAAGTAATACCTTATAGCCTTAAGGTAAATGTCTTTAGTCTTTAAGTTCTCTATACGTTTTAAACTAAAAGCAGTTAAAACTAAACTTAGTTAAAAGGCCCTAGTAATACTGTTTTAAAGTAGTTTAAAGGAACACGTCATTAGAGATCTTTATTAAGAAGACTAACCGGACCACCTTTAAGAGTTAGTCGAAATAGCTATTAAGGTTAATAATCGGTATTATAATCACCACTATTAGAAGAACTTCTAGAAAGAATAAACCCCTTATTAGTTAAATAAGCCTAAAAAGGGAAATTAGTCGACTGTAATAGGTTATTATCCTAGGTTAATGGATATTAGTATAGTGAACCGCCAGAATCGGCCTAACCGTAATAAGCCTTAATAATAACAGCAGTAAAAGCAGCTTAAAGACCTGTCGCAGGTCTAGTACTTTAACTATAATAAGAAAGGCTATATAGCACAGCAGTACCTATTATTAAAGTAAATCAGTTAAAAACCTGTCTTAAAAGGAGGAAAGCACGTTAGGTTTAACTTAGGAGATATCTATATTAAGATAGCAGGTAATAAAGAAGATTACACTTAAATAAATAAGTGTAACTTAAGAGATAAGGAAAAAGAAGAGGAAGAACCCTAAAATATAGTATACCTAGTCTTTAAAGGTGTCTTAAAAGAGTTAGCTATAAAAGTGTAAGTTATAGAAGACTAACTCTAAGGAGGAAACTTAAGATTATTAAAGGTGTAGGTTATAAAAGACTGACTTTAGGAAGAAATATTCTAGTTAGTTATTACAGGTCTTAAAAACCTTACCTTATAAGCTTAGGAACTAAGGAAATTTAGGAAAAACCCTAACTTAGAAATCACTAAGATAGTGGAAAAAGTTAAAAAGCTAGCCCTCTAGGCTACTTAAACAGTAAAGTAAGCCTTAAAAGGTAAAAAAGAATAAACTAAGAGAATTAAACTAAAGAAACGGAAGTTCTTCTTAATAATACCCCTTAAGACTCTTAAATACTTTAAGCACGCTAAGTAGATTAGCACTCTCACCTCCTTAGAAGAAGGATAGCTTAGATAGCTACTTTACACTAAAGCTAGTATACCTTAGACTAGTACCTTAAGGGTCCCCTAAGAAGGTATAAAGTAAACATATTAACAGAGGATCTAAAAACTGAAGGAAAAGTATTAGGAATTAGTAAATAAAATAAAAGACCTGTAGGTTAAAAGCCTTACTGTGACGTCTAAGGATAAAGTGATAGAAATTAAGTTAAAACTTTATAATAAAGTTCGCTTTACTAATTAACTTAAATATTAACTTATTAAGGAAGATCACTTTATGGAAGAATAAGTTAGGTTACTGCTACTTGAGTTTTAAGAAGAAGTTTAGGAGAAATAACATATATAAAGGCAAGTGGAAGAAGAGAAAGAATAAAGCGCCACTTCCCCTATTCTATACTCCATAACTATAACACCTATAGTTAACATTAACTACCCCAGTTATAAAGATATACTGTAGATTAATTACGTATACGATAACTACACTCTTAACTAATATTACGGACCTAAGGCCCTTTATAACCATTTCCCTAATATGTGGAAACGGGATTACATTATTACTAGAGTAGAGTTAAAACCAGCTTATTACTAAGTCTCCTACTCCCTAGTAAAAGAGTCTAGTAATAAGTAGAAAGTTATTATAGTTAACTAGGCTTCTACTACGTATTAGTGAGGAGAAATGCTTAATAACTACCTAGTTATAACATGTTTACTACATCTTAATAAAAAAGCTAAGAAATGGTAAAAGCGGGAAGATTACTAACAGATCTAAGAGTAAAAAGATATTATTACAATCCATTTTTATAAAGCGTATTATTAACTTATTAAAGATTTCCAGAACATTATACTATTTAAAGTTAACTGGACGCTAAAGTGTGAAAACCTAAGAAAGGTTAATTGCTAGGTTTATTAAAGTTACCTGTTTTTCTAAAAGGAATTAGGAAAAGGTTACAGGCTTTTTAAAAGGGCCGGAAACTAGTAGTTTATTAATTAGTAAAAACCTTAAAAAGAAGGAGAGGCACTTAAAGGTTAGGCTGGTGTGACGACCCTGCAGGCCGTCACTTGGGCCGGGGCGGCCCGACGAATCCCCCGTAAAAGGAACAGTGCAGGGGGACAGCGCATACTGTCCAGACGCACTGGGCCAGGGGTGTAAAGACCTGAAGCCCTTACGACTAATGAAGTGCTGCTTGCAGCATGCTGAGTGCTCGCATTGCGAGCAGGAGAGACCTTACGAGCAGAACGCTTACGCAGTGTAAAGTGCTTATATAATAAGCACTTACAACACTATAAGTAAGGTACAAAGTACCTTACAGTAACTAGTATAGATAGTTATAGTTATACCTATAACTACCGTAAGGGACTCTGGTTCCTCACGCTAGTATTCAATTGTTCATTTATATCCTACTGTTCAGACTTACATCTATACATTATAGCGACAGCGACTTACAGTAACATTAAACCCCTGTCTAGGAGTGTTAGCTTAATAAACTGTCTTTAGAACGCCTTTTACCTGTTGGCGTCTTGCTATACGTTCTGTCTTAACCTATGCCAGTCCTCTCAAGGCCTGTGTTGGGTGCAGGTTGTAATAGCTGGATAAGACCTTAAGGATAGATAATTATTATAACTTAGATATTAAAAGAGTATAAGTATTATTTTATTAATATTAACATAATAGACGGAAGAGGGAGGCCGTTTAGGGTAAAAGTAGTGATTAATAGCGGGAGTGCTTCTAACTTAATATACCCCTTGCTAATTAACTAAAGGAAACTCCTTAACTAAGAGTATAAAGAGGTTATTCCTATATAAAATGGAGAAGGAGGCCTGTACTAGTATAATAATAGTAAAGTTACCTACTACTCGCTACTCTTAATTAAAGTGAATAGGGATAAATAATAAGTAGACTTTAACGTTATATTAGTTACAGGTTATAATATAATCTTAAGTTTACCTTAGCTGGAAAAGTATAATCCTGTAATTAACTGGAGGAGTGGCTACTTTACCTTCGGTAAGTCCCTTAGCTGTAATTACTGTTTAAAGAAAGTTAAAAAGGCATTAAACTGTTTTAGAGATATATAAAGCATTTAAAAGTACGTTAAACCCTTAGAATTAAGTACGGTTTAAGTTAGGTTTATTAAAATAGTTAAAGGATTAAAAGGTTTACTATATTACTTAAATAATAATTTAAAAAGTGGAAAGAAGTAAGAAGTTAACTTATAGATAAGTAAAGAAGTTAACTTATTTAAAATACCTATGGAGTATAGGAAGTTCACCCTGTTTTGAAAAAAGATACTGCGATTACTAGATTACGGACTATAAGATTATAAAATTAAGCTAAAGCTGGGAGTAAAGCTCTGCAGTTTCTAGCCCTATCACTTAAACCCCTAATAAGTTAAGGCCTTAAGGGAGTATGTTAAAGAGAACTTAAAAAACGGGTTTATTATAGAGTTCTAGTCCCCGGTAAGGTACTTAATGTTGTTTATCTTAAGGAAGGGAGATAGTAAGTTACGTATAGTTATTAATTACTAAACGTTAAATAAGGATACGATTAAAAATCACTACTTATTACTACTTATTATAGAAATGCGAGAACGGATTATTAAGGTAAATTAGTTCTTTAGCCTCGATTTCCTTATAGGATTTAACTACGTTAGAGTAAAGGAAGAGGATAAATATAAAACGGCTTTTTAGACTTGTAATAGGTATTACTAGTACTGTATTATGCTAATAGGATTAATAAACGCCCTTACGACTTTTTAAGGCTTTATTAATAATATTCTCCACCCCTTCTTTAATAAGTTTATCTTTATATATTTAAATAATGTTCTGGTTTATTCTAAAACTTTAAAAGAACATTAAAAATATATATGACAGGTTTTAACAGCTTTTAAGAAAGTAAAGTTAATAATAAACTTAAAGAAGAGCTATTTTCACGTTTAGGAACTGAACTACTTAGGGTTTAGGGTAACCTTTAGAAAACTTAAAATGTAACTAGAGAAGATAAAGGCAGTTAGGGACTAACTTACTTTAAAGAATTAAAAAGAGTTATAAGCCTTTATTAGCTTTGTAAACTTTTATTAGTGCTTTATTAGGTACTTTATAAAAGTTGTAAAACTATTATATAAGCTTATAGGAGAGGGTAAACTGTTTAAATAAATTAATAGATAATAGAAGGTGTTTAAGGACCTTAAATATATTTTTATTATAATACTAGTCTTAGCCCTCCCTGATTTCTTAAAGCTCTTTTAAGTTAAAACAGACTCCTTAAAATTCATAATTAGCAGAGAACTTAATTAAATTTAGGATAATAGGAAACGCTACCTAGTTACCTTCTTATTAAAAGGGATCTATAGCCTAGCCCTGTAATATCTAATCTATAATAAGGAACTGATAGCGATTATTTAGTACTTTGTTAAATAAGTATTATATTTAAGTGGAATAGAAGAACTAGTCTAGGTCTTTTCAGACTATAATAACCTTTAATACTTCCTAATAAAGGAACTTAGTTTACAGTAAGTACAGTAAGTAGAGTTAATAACCCCGTTTTATTTCTAAATCCACCACGTTAAAGGAAAAGATAATAAGTAAGTTAATACTCTTAATTAAAGACAGGATTATAAGAATGCTAATTTAGTCTTAATCCCTATTACTATATTTAATAAAGTAGAGAACGGTACCTTAAAACACACATTATAAATGTTAGATAACTAAACGCTGGAATAAATTATTAACGTCTGTATAAACTTATAAACAGAGTATAACGTTTATTAGTAACAGTAGGACTTTTAAGTAAAAAGGTTAGCGGAAGGAACCTATAAGTATAAGTACCCTTTAGAAGATTTCTTAAGGTATATGTAAGATTATAGTAAGGAGTGTTTAAAGTATCTAAACTATAACGAAACTGGTTATTAGTTAGAATAGCTGCTAGAAAGTGTAGATAGTACGCTTAAACTAGGAGTAAGGCTTTAATATTAAGAGAAACTGTACGTTTATAACTTAGAAAAACGGAAGGAGTACGTTTAGTAAGTCCATAAATCTCGACTTAGAGGACATATAGGCTAAGTTAAGACCTTTACGTAAGTTTAATAAGCGTACGCTTTCCTGGGAATGAAGAAGTTAATTAAAGAAGTGGTTAATAATTATAATATCTGCTATTATAAGTAGAATTAACGGTATAAACTTTATAGACTTCTTAAACCACTCCTTATACTACAGGTGTTATGGAGCTTTATCTTACTTAACTTCGTTATTAGGATTCTAGAGTCTAAGGACCTTATTATAGGAGTTACTTATAATTAAGTCCTTATAGTAGTTAACAGATTAACAAAATGGGCCTATTTCTTGCTAACCTTAAAGGATATAATAGTAGAGTAATTTACTTATATCTTTAAGAAAGAGGTAATTTTATAACACCTTTAGCCAGATAATATTATTACGGATTAAGATAAGCTAATCGTGTTAAAATTCTAATAAGGATTAATGTAAAGAATAAGGGTAAAAAGTAAGCTTTTAACCACATTCTACTTATAAATAAATAGCTAAACAGAGTAAGTTAACTAGATATTTATAATATATCTTTAAACTTACGTTAACTTTAAATAAGATAATTAGCTTAAGTTATTATTAACAGTACAGATAACTTATAATATAACGTTAGTTAAGTTAATAGGTGTATTACTGTTCTTTACTAACTATAGTAAAGAGCCTAAGCTCCGTTAAGGCCTGCTTACTAGCGCCTCCTAAGCTATAATCTGTACAGACTAGATATAAGAGCTATATAACTACTTGTGAGCTGAACTTAAGTTTACATGCGAATAAATAAAGAAGTTTATTAATAAATATTAAATTAAATAACTAGTGTTTAAAAAAGGACTTTATTATAATGGTGAATAAGTTAAGGGATTAACTTTTCAGGAGGGGGATTATATTTACCTTTTCTTATAAAACTTGTATTTAAAACGGCTTAGTAAGAAGTTTAACTTTAAAAGGTATAGATTATTCTAAATTAAGAAAAAAGTCGCTACTTTTAATTATAAACTAGATTTACTTACTAGTATAAAGGTACGGATTAAGGTTTTTTATATCTCACTTTTAAAACCTGCTTTAAAGGGAGTTTTTTTAAAAAAGAAGATTAAGATTAACGCTAATAAGGATAAGTATAACATTAAGGAAGTTGTGGATTTATAAAGGGGAAAGAACACGTTTAAATATCTCGTTAAATAGTTAGATTACAGTTTTAAAAGTAATTTATAGGAACTAGTTAAAAACCTTAAATACTTAGACTTAATTACAGAGTTCTACTAAAAAAACCCAGATTAATTAAAACTAACGATAAGAATTAGAAAAATAAGATAAAATCTAACATTTAAATTACTATATTAAAAAGTAAGATTACTATAGGATTTAAAACTTAAGAAGTGGCAGGAAACTCTTTAATAAATACAGAAGGACATTTATTAGAACCTTTAACTAGGGTTAAAAGGACCCTAGACCTAGTAAGGAGGTTAGGCCTCTTTTAGAGTTCCTGGCGTGTTCCGCATAAAAACAAGTATTATTAAAAAAAAAAAAGTTAGTAAAAAAACAAGCAGGTACGTTACTGCCACGCTAGGAAAGGTTATTTTCATTTATTAAAAGAAAAGAGTAACGGATTAAGTTAAGAAGCTATTAACTGTAGCGACCCCCTGGAAAAAGAACCACGTACCGGCTCCACTAAGAGGCTTCCCTAATCGAACTTGGGAACTGGCACGGATGCTTCCTAGGCCTCACGCTCCTCCTTTGCTATAATGTCGAACTTGTGGTTAAAAAGTTTATCTGCCTGCTACGCCAGTCCCTTTTATTAGTCCTTAAGGCGTAAAAGTTTAAAGGCTGTGTTGTAAAGGAGGAGAGCAGTTTTACACTCTTTGGTGTTAAGGCGCTTCTTTTCGTCCAGAACCCTGTGTAAGATAGACAGATCGTTTTTATAAACGTTATAAGATAAGTACACAATCCCACTAGCTACTATATAGTGGCCGCACGACTTACTCTTACTGGCCACCTTACAGTCTGGCAGGTTTAGGCAGTAGTAACGACTACACTTTACAGGCATAATAATCTTAAAAGTAAGAATAAACTTAGCGTTAGTAATACGGCGTTTAATCGATAAGGGCGCTGCGTTTCTCCTGTTCTTAATTACCCGGTTAGACGGCATAACGGCTAGTAAGGAGAAGAAGGAACGTATAAGTAGTTCTTTGTGGAAAAAGAACGTTAAAGAGGGGGAATCGTATAATGACCTTATAGGCCGTCACTTAGGCCGGGGCGGCCCGACAAATCCCCCGTAGAAGGAGCAGTGTAGGAAGGCAGTATACACAGTACTGCATATTAGGCTAGGGGTGTAAAGACCTAAAGCCCTTATAACCAGTCGTTAAGTGATCACTCTAATCTTGCTAAAAGCATGGTGATCACAGTGATTAGAGGCATTCTAATCACTATAATTACTCCTTGTGTTAAGTGAGCACAGTGATTAAGGTACGAAGTACCTTTTAGCTAGTTAGTATAGATAGTTATGGTTATGCCTACAACTACCGTGAGGGACTCTGGTTCCTCACGCTAGTATTCAATTGTTCATTTATGTCTTACTGTTCAGACTCACCTCTGTACATTATAGTAACAGCGACCGACAGTGACATTGAACTCCTGTCTAGGAGTGTTAGCTTAATAAGCCGTCTTCGGAACGCCCCTTACCTGTTGGCGTCCTGTTATACGTTTTGTCTTAACCTGTGCCAGTCCTCTTAAGGCCTGTGTTGGGTGCAGGTCGTAATACTAGATCCACGCAGCTGCTCCGCGGCTGCATCCGTGGATCTGCACAGCTAAGAACGCCAGACTCCACTGCCAACCTCGTATTCAGTCAGCCAACCTCGCTTCGCAGAAGCGAGTGTGGCCAAT
>Ga0247780_1000903_pt1 | contig 22421 bp, 29 predicted proteins | sample UWRJL079202R5_FD_179927 | JGI IMG/M metagenome (GOLD analysis project Ga0247780, IMG submission 179927) | Plant litter microbial communities from Arlington Agricultural Research Station in Wisconsin, United States - UWRJ-L079-202R-5 | ecosystem: Environmental > Terrestrial > Plant litter >... | reverse complement strand
CGCGCATATATGTTTGTAGGTCAAATGGCCAGGAAGCGCGGCCACACCTATTTTACGCCCATAAATAGCCATGCCCCGACTTGCGGAATAATCAGCACTGTTTTGAAGCTTACAGCCGCGAAACCACAGGATACCTAACTTGCAGCTCTCCTAGATACAATGTCCGACAAAGGCAGACGAGCAGCGACTCAACCCAAAGGGTCGAGCAAGGCGGCTGCTGATGGCGGTGGTGAAACCTTCTCAGCCCGGTTGACAAGAGTTGCCGGTGAAATTGGCAGCCTGGTTCAGGATGCAGGCGGAATACGCAGCCTTGAGAACCAGGTGGACGAACGGCTCGCTCTGAGAGAAGAGGTGCAGCGGAAGGAAATTGAAATCGAGAGAATGAAGACCAAAGCGGTCCAAGTGCACAGCGAGCACGAAGACCAGGTTACCAGGCTGGAGAAGGAGAAAACCGAGACAAAATCAACCCTGGATTTGCTACTTGCCGAGTTTGGGACCCGATACAAAACCTGGGCCGAAGCCACGACGCGCTATGAAACCGAATCTGACGAGCTTTCCAGACTGAGACCGCGGCTCGCCCAAAGCGAAGAGAGAGCCGAGAAGTTGTCAGCCGAGATCCGGGGGCTCCGTGACGAGCTTGAACGGCTTGTCGCGGAGATCAAGGAGCAGCGGGATTCCAACGAGACGCTAAGGAGTAGGCTTCAAAGAAGGCAATTGAAGCTGAGCGAAACACAAGGCGATTTGGAAAAGTGCAGGGCCGTTCTGATCGAGTTAAGGGAAAACCTAGGAGTCCTTCCCTTCGATAAGGAGCAAGTGTATGTAAAGTCGCCACCCTTCCGTCATGATGGTTGCCTAACTCGTTCATCAGGGCCAAGGACTTTGATGAGTTAAGCGACAAAGTTCATCAGCTTGCCTGGCAGTATTTCAATGACAGCCTACCAAATCCCAGTGTTAGTCTACCCATCCGAATGTGGCATCTACGTTGGTCAGGGTCTAACGCTAAAGCCAAAGGCTCTAATCGGTGGTCTGCAACCTCCACTTTCGCAAATACCTCAGCCGTCGACAAATTCCTCGGCGGCCCGCCTCATGCGTGTTGCCCTTGCCGAGGCGATCATCACTCAAGAGTTATCAGGGAACATTTTTCAGGAGTTCCACAACCTAAAAACGCTCACTGGCATTGAACAAGACACCCTTGCCAAGGTCGTTGACACGCTGGCCAAGACGTACCCGCTCCAAGCGACCATTGTCAGATGCCAGCTCACAAAAGTTTGCAGCAGCTCCAGCGACAGGGCAGCAATTCCCGCTCTTGCAGCAGAGCGTGTCGCTACCGTCCTGGGTGCATGGTTTGGTGAAGGTGGAAGTGAACCACAGAGGCAGCCATTCTTGGAGAAGCTGGCGACTATCTTCTCCGACGCGATGGATCTCTGGGAGCGTTTGCAGCGGTCTCCCCAAAAAATTACGACGAGGACGAATGTTTTCGATGATTCATGGTTTGACGACGACAAGCGAGATGCCTACGACGATGCCAACGACGGCACAAGGTTGGAAGACGGACGGGCGACATCTACGATAGTGATCCCCATGGCAATCCTCTTTCCCCGGATCCTTGCCGACCACGAGGATCTCTTCCATGGCTACGCGCTATTCCACACGCAGCCTGCCGTCGTGGCCGCAGCTCGAGAAACCACCAGTCTACAAGACCGCCAAGGCCTAGGCGCCCTGCGTCGGCGGCGAGCAAGCAAAGATGAGGCAAGGCCCGGGTCAGGACGGAGACTCAGCTCCGCCTCGGTCGACACGGTTCGCTACAAGAAACCTCCAAGCAGCACACCGAGCGAGCTGTCGCACATTGAGGCGGAGGGCCCCCACTTAGCTCAAAGGCGGGTGAGTGGTTCGGCCCAGCCTAAGTTCTCGGCAACCGAGTAACGTTTGAAGAGGCCATTTTCTATTACCGCTGGCATTGACGGGCGGTCAGGCGTTGCAAAGCATGCATTTTCGTTTCTGTATTTCTCTACATTCTATCGTTCCTATGCAGTTGGCGCGACGGCGTGACTGTCATGGTGACGGTTGCGATGTGCGATACGGCAGTGTTGAACTTGGCTGTGGTTTTCGTGGTGGGCGGGTTATCAACACATCAGTATCTTGGCTAGCAGCATCTTTAGGTCTCAGATGCTAAAACACCATCTAAGGCGATTACGCCAATCTCGGCCCACCATACCACAAAATTATCAACTCTACGCAACGAGGGATAGGTTTTTGGGATAGGTTTTAGGCTAGTTAGAGGTCGCTCATTTCTGGTCCTCCTCACGAAAAAAGAAAAAAAAGAGGCGGCCCCAAGAAATAGGGTTAGTTCCAATCACCATGTTGACAGACACTGCCCCGTCGCCAGCCTCAGACTCACCTTACCCATCCAAGTCAACTCACCTGCTCATTCGTGGAGATGGCGTTCTGGAAATGCAGGGCTCTTGACCGACGACTCGAGGGACATGCTGTGCAACCCGATGTTTGAAAGCCCAGTTACTGCCTAATGCAACCAACCGCAGTGGCTCTTTGGGGCTGTAGGTCAGGCCGATTGAACGCGCTCGGTCGGGCAAAAACACCAAGGCACCTAAGTTACTGCCCGATCCCCAAGTTGTCAACCTCGGTCTTCACCAAGGATCTGTTTCAATCCCCGAGATCTCTGTTGGGCGGTAGTTTTTTTACCCCGCTCTTCGGCGGCTTCCTATTCTCGGATTTTGCAACGCATCTAGGAGTGAGGTTTTCCGAACATGGCCCGATTGACCAGATTCAAGTGTCGCTAACTGCCACCAGCAAAGAATACAATCGAGTTGTCCGCGATGGCTTCGGTACTGGATCCAAAGCCACTGACTCACGCTGATTACATCGTGGGATGGGTCTCCGCGCTACCCTCAGAGCTTATCGCGGCGACGGCTATGCTAGATCAGAGACACCCTAATCTCCCGAAACCGCGCGATGATCCCAACGCGTACACTCTTGGTTCGATTGGTGGGTATAACATCGTCATAGCCTGTCTGCCAATGGGAAAGATCGGCAACAACCCGGCAGCAACCGCCGCCATTTAAATGATTCGAACGTTTCTATTCATCAGATTCGGCCTCATGGTTGGTATCGGCGCTGGTATCCCAACCAAAGTTAGACTCGGTGATGTCGTAGTCAGCACTCACACGGACGGGTATCCCGGCGTGGCCTAGTGGGACCTCGGCAGGGCCGAACAAGGCGGTAAGTTCGAGCAGACGGGGGCGTTGAATAACCCGCCAACCTCTCTTTTTACAGCTCTCGTGCAACTAAAAGCGGAATATGCCCTGACTGGCTCGCGCGTGCCTAAATACCTAGACGAACTAAAGCAGAAATATCTGGGACTGGCCTCGACGTATCTAAGGTCGGATTCGCTTAAGGATGTGTTATGTAAAACAAGTTACCGCCATGTCAGCATGAGCGCCACGGACGACGATAGCGAAAACGACGACGAAGAGGAGGGAGAAAGCAATTGCCCGTCCTGCGACAAGATTATGACGGTAAAGAAAAAAGCTAACGGGATGGCTATGCACTACGGTCTGATTGCATCGGGAAACCGAGTTATCAAAGACACCATGCTCCGCAACACGCTCAAGAAGGCTCTGAAGGAGTAAGCCCTCTGTATCGAGATGGAAGCAGCAGGACTGATGGACATCTTCACCTGTATCGTCATCCGGGGAATTTACGATTATGCAGATTCGCACAAAAACAAAATATGGTAGGAGTATGCCGTGTCGGTGGTGGCTGCCTTCGCGAAGGAGCTTCTGGAATATATATAGCTGGATGATGCGAAAAGAGAAGATAAGGTAAAGCATATCCTGGACCAGCTAAGTCAGGGTTAGTTTCTAGGAGACTTTTGGAATTTTAGCGGCTTTCTAATAAAGTTTGCAGTTCGATCTGATGTTTGGAAAGCTGTCATAAATGCCGAAGCGGCGAATTTGAAGCCTAATGGAAGCGAAGAGCTTAAGATTCTTAAGTAGTTTACCCCAGTCAACCACGGTCCTCAGCAAAACGATTACTTCCATCGACGGTAACCTGGAACCGGCCAGTAGCTTCTAAATTTAGAGAAGTTCCAGATATGGGTGGATAGCGAGAAGCAGACACTCTTCTATCGTCTCTCTCGGCCTTGACTAGGCGTGTTGGCAACTCCGGTGTCCTCGGCCTTCGGCAAACATTGTGTGACTGAAGACACTGTGTAAGCCATTGCCGGGCCTGCTTAAGACGATCCTGACTTCTGCAGCTGTGTGATGTAGTCTTTGAGTTATCAACGTCTGGCGCGATATCTGCAGAACACGTGTCAGCCCTTCAGCGCAAATGCGTGTTTATACCGATTGCCACTCTTACATTGGCTTGGAATGGCGCGGAAGAATTCTATAACTGGAAAGTCGCCCGTGAACTGAATTTTGAACTGGGGTCGTCCATCGTTGCGGACATTCTGAGTCAAGTCCAAGTGCGTCGTCTCCGGTAAGCGCTTTACCCAACACCGATAGCCCATGCGGAGTGCCGAACCCGGATCTATAGTCATAATAATGGTTCTTCTCCATAGTCTAGCACAAACATAACAGCCCTCCTCAAAGGAAGCCGTGGTTGCAGCCTGGGAGTCGCTTTGATGGTGACCACTCGGAGTAGCGGAAGTATTTCCTTGTGTGTTGCCTCCTTAGTAATGGCGGAGTTGAGGATCGATCCGCAACTCGAGCAGAGATTCGAGTCCCTGACCATGATTGCCGATGACGCGGGCCCGATTAAAATGAGTTAAGGCTGGTTCCAGCTGTAAGTGACGGAGCTTGATTGAGCGTGTGGGTCAAAGCCGCAAGCTCCAGCACTGCGAGCGCCGAGAGCACCTGAAATACCTTTAGTGCTGCCCAATAGCGGGGTTTCATGCGCCAACCCCGTTCTAACGTCTCATGCATATCAACCCGTGGAACTGGCCAACCAAACGAGCCCCTTGACGAAAGCCAGGTGCTGTTGAATTCAACGCAGTCAACCAAGAACACAGTAATTACCGCCATCAAGTCTTGTTGTATTTAGGGAGCCGTCTTCTCAGCCAAGCGAAGCTCTGGTGCTCGGCCGCGCTGCGGTTCCGTGACGCCAAGGCGCGATTACGTAATTTGACAGGTGCGGCCTTCTCCGTGTCGTGCACGGGAAAAGTGGGGCGGAAGCTGGGTACAAATCCAGGCAACAGCAAAGGATGTCACCCAGCATCCTCACAGCCGCAACACTCCAAATGGATTTTGTTCACGTATGGATCACATCCAGCTACCACTGGGAGGCTTAGAGGCCATCCAAGTCCCCTATGTGTCATCTCCTACTTTTGACTGTAATGATTTTGCAACATTCCCCACCCGGGCAGGCTTCCCGCTGATTGACGACGGCGCTGGCTGGCTGGAGGTTAGCACAGATAAAATAGCTGCCATTGTGCAGTCATGGCTGTACTTCGGACTCATTACGACCTTTCTCGGCCAAGAGATCAGCCTCGAGAAATTCATTGTTGGGGACGGCACACAAAGGCGGCTAGTCACGTCCGCAGCATTGTTCCCACTCCTCGACCACTGGTCAGTATCGGCCCCACACAGCGACATAACGGAGCAAGAGCGACTCGAAGGACTGTTGAGACTGGCTACCACAACGCTCAAAGATCTTTCCCGTCTTCCGCAGTCGGCGCTCTCACCGCTCCCCGAGATCATTCTGTCTGTCCACCTTCTGATTACCACCCTGGGCGTTGCAGCATCTGGCGGCAATGGGCTCGCATTTGCAGAGTTGGTCCCGCGGCCGAACACCGATACACCCGCTATTGATCCCGCCGCTGAACTCTTGACACGAAACTTGTTGAGGGCAGGCTGGTGTCCATGGAAGGCCCGGCAGATCGTGTCCGAGTACTCCTACCTGACGATCTATTACATCAGCCGACTGCGCGACCCTACGGCGCCCCACATCACTCATTCTGCGTGTACCGACGATCGGTGCATCGGCAACAATGTCGACATGGCGAACTACTCCACGAGGCATGTCGAGCCGACGTGCGCGTGTTCGCACTCTCCAATGCCAGACGAGGAGATGCGTTCCATCATTGCGGACGGCGGGATTCCCATCGCGCGCATCAAGATCTCCAGCAGCGGCAGCCCCTATCTGCAAGTTAAGAGAGCGGGCCCGCGAAGTCAATACATTGCCGTTTCCCACGTTTGGTCTGACGGGCTGGGAAATCCCCATGCGAACTGGCTCCCCCAGTGTCAGCTTACGCGTTTAAGAGACTCTCTCAAGCTCCTTGCGCCACCCATGTTCGACTTCGGTCAAGGCTATATAGCCGTTCCTCAACTCAACTTGGGTGTCGACATAAAACGGATGATGGTAGCGTGGGGCTCGACAGAGTGGTTTTGGCTCGATACTCTTTGCATTCCTGTCGGCGCGGATGATCAGTCTATTCTGCTCAAGTCCAAGGCTATCAACCAGATGGCTGCAATCTACGCCGGCGCTCACCAGGTCTTGGTCTTGGATTCGGTGTTGCAGACCTCCAACGTTATTGGTCGCGATGCATGCCACGTGCTGGCCCAGCTGAGCGCCGTCGCCTGGCTTGGCCGCTGTTGGACTTACCAAGAAGGTGCACTGGCCTTGTCTCTCCAGGTACAGTGCGCGGACTGCTCTTTTGACCCAGCCCTGTTCGACAATATCGCGGTTGAAGACTCGGCATCGAACGAGGAGATATACATCCTCTTACCAGGGACGACGACAGTTGGCAGCTCGTGGCATCGAATATGGCAGGCCTTGTTGCTCGGAATTAAGAGGGCAATGGACACCGCCGAGTTCCGCATAGCGGGTATTCGGAGAATTCCAGCACCACTGCAGCCAAAGCTCCAATCTTTGCTCACTGGGCATGTCTACAGCCAGATAACGGAGGTTGTCAGCAGGGAAATGCGCTACGATCGGAGAGGACCAGACTCCCTCCTGCCCTCGTGGAATACCATGGAAGACTTTGTGCTCTGTTGGAATTCTCTTGCTCAACGGACTACGACGATGGCCGGGGATATTCATGTCATTATAGCAAATCTCCTACGCCTGAATGCCTTTTCCATCCTCGAAATGAAGACTCATGAAGAGAGGATGCGGGCTATATTGTGGAGTCTACCGGCAATACCACTCTCGCTTCTCTTCAATAAATCGACAGAGCGAGTGCGGCCGACGGAGCAACACGCCAACCGATGGATGCCACTGTGGCCGGATCGCTCGACACTATCCGAGTCTCCTGCATTGCGGATACAGGGCGGGGTGCTCACTCTTGCCACCGATGAAATCCAGGATGAACACCAAAAGCCGAAGCTCCTTATGCTCGGTCAACTATTCCGGACTAGGGAGAATTCCACTGAGCTGCTCGTTTCTGACGATTCAGGTCCACACGTTGAGTGGTACCGCGTTGTCTTCCACCGGCAACAAGGTGACCAGTTTGACTCAAGCGGATTCCACTCAACCGTGTTCGTTCTTGGGCCAATAACATCGCATGCCAGCATCCCAGCTGCCTGCCTCCATGTCAACGCCCTGTTCCACAAACACCCAGCCCCCGACGACACGGCGGTGGCAGGCTCGTGCCAGTCACACAGCCCGTCTTCCGAGCTCCAGCTCCTCACCACGTTCGACTGCCCGGCGACAATCTGCCCGCTCAACAGCATCACCCCTCCCGAATACGCAAACCTTCCTCAATACTCCGCCACCTCGCCATCACGATACACACTCGCCATCCAGCACGGTAAGCCCCCGTCACCCACCCCCAAACACCGTCACACTGCATACTAACTGCCCAGACGTCCCTCCCACCATCCAACCCCTCCCCCAGCGCCCACCCAATCCCACATTCACTCTAATAAGCGGCACCCTCCTCTTCCTCAGCTTCCCGTTCAACTACCTCCTCTGCGCCATGAACGCCCTAGTGATCTACCAAAACATCACCCAACGAGGCACCTTCCCCCCTTCTGTGTTAGCCACTTCAATACTCACCATCACAGCGCACGCGTACGTATTTCTGGTGGTCGTGTACATGGTTCCTCCTATAGGTTTAATTCCAGCCGTAGTTGCGGGGTTGAGTTGGAATGTGCTTCCTTTTGGGGTGGCGGTGGTGTATGTTGTGCTGAAGGCTTTGACCAGTAGGAGAGGGGAAATGGGTATGGATAGAGTGGATAAGGCGGTGGTGGGGCTGCTTGTTGCGGGACATGTACCGCAGATTGTGATGGCGGCGGCGGTGAGATGGTATGTTAGTCCAAGGGTGTATCGAGCGTGGCTGGAGACTTTTGCGCCGGATTGGGAGCCGGGAAAGACGGATTGGATGTTGGAGGGGGTGGTGAAGGCCATGAAGTGGATTGGTAGGGTTGGGAAATGAAAGCTACGTCCAGAGGAAGGCACCGCAATCAAACTATACGAGTTGGTACCACACCGTCTTGCCACAGCCTCCAGCTAAACGCAAGTGTGAGGTAGATTTCAAGACCTTAGACCTATAAACCTAACCCAACACATTCACCCGAAGATCAACATAGCAACGGCCCCCACTAGATATACACATGACAAAACGCCCCCTTATGCCCTCCCATCCCATCATGCGCCTCCAGCACCGGAACCACGTCCGGCGCCAGCCACTTCAAATCAATCTTCCTACTTGCGCCACTCGCCCCCTGACTAACCTGGGCATTAACCCTCGTCTCCGGATCCTGCATCTGCCAAATCCACCACAGCCTATCCAGCGCGGCATGATGGAAGTAGAAGATTGGATCACCCGGCGACACCATCGGGTCACCACCAGGGTCGCCCCCCGAGATGTAATGCCCCGAGGTGTGAATCCCCCAGTTGTAGGGGTCGGTCTTGTTAGGCGCGGGGGTGAGAAGGGTGTTGTAGAAGGAGTTGATGTCTTTGGACTTGGTGATCAGGTTAAGAGCGCGGTCGGCGGTCGCGCCGAGGGCGGCGTTGACGTTGATGTCGCGGCGCATGCAGCGCGGGTTGTAGCCGCCACCGGAGGCGAGGGGGTTTTTGGGGACGTTGTTCATGACGGGGGCGCCCGGACCGACGGTGGCGCGGTAGCTTTGGGAGGGTTAGCAGGGTACCTAAGCTGTTTGGAGGGATGGGGTTCTGGACTGGGCGGGAGGGGAGGGGGTGGATTAGGGGGGAGGGAGGAAGGGGACGAACTCTACAAAGGGACCTGTGGTGACGCAGCCACCACCGCCGCCGGACTTCATCAGGCCGCCGCCGGTGCGGAGGCCCGTGTAGTTGGGATCCGGCGCGCCGTTGCCGCCCATGCTGGTCGCATTGCCGTTAAATAGGGCGGACTTCTCAGGGTCCTTGGTGTAGCGGTCGTAGTTCATGTACTGTTGCAGATTGCAGTTAGCAAGCAACTTTCTTTTGTGGTGGCGGATGCCAAGTGGCAGAAAAGAGGTCAACCATACCGGGTGGTATCCCTTGTAGCCACACTCATTCCGGAGAGCTGTCTCGTACGCAAGGACAAAGTACTTGTGGGCAGGAAACAAGCCGATGGTGTCGTGCAGAGACCCGGCATTCGTCAGGTGGTATGCCATAAAATCGTCATACCGGCTCCGAGCTCCCGGGAACTGGTCCTTAGGCGCCTTGGATGGCGCTTTCATGAGGCAGAGCGTGGCGTTAATGAAATCGGACCGTTGCTCGATGGTCATGTCGCCCCTATCAGAACATCAAAAACTTGAACTCGATAAAAGCATGGCAACGAGAATGTCAACATACCACTCCCTCCGCACACCCGCATTCTCCAGAGTGCAGCCGTTGTTCTTACCCGCGGCAATCTTCTTGGTCATGTACTCGTCGACCTTGACCATGGTAGTCTCATGCAGCTTATCGACAACATCCAAGGGATAGAAGCCGTTGCGTTGCCTAGTTCACCCATTAGTTAGCGCCCCCAAGTGCCGATTTTGGCCCACTTACACGGCCACTTTGGTTCTCCAATCTCCCGCCGCCACGGCCGCCGCGAGGGCGGAGGGCAGCAAAGCTGACACTACGCAGATGGACCGCATTTTGGGGCCGTTGCTCGTGGCAGACTCCTGTCCTTGTTGAGTAAGGTAATACGCAAGGGTCTCCGGCAACAACTCCACAAACATCTCGGATCCACTGAGCTTTTGTAGAGAAGACGCGCAATGTCCTGCTCGGATCAATAGGGCGGCACTTGCGTCCTCCCTCGGCCCCACACTATGACTTGACGCGATGAGTGGACTGGTAATAGATATTTCACTTTAGCGTCCAATGAAATTGTGTGGGGTATTAATTGAGTCTTCCTGGGGGTGGTCCCGGCATATCAGTTTTGCCGGACAGAGCCAGCGCACCGGATACCAGCGGCGAATTATTAAATTGGTGGCACTACTTGTTCCGTGAGCCCCTTTCCGTTTAGCCGGAACGTTCAGCAATCCTCCGATGCGATGGCAGGGCGGAGGCCCCGACGACGTGAAAACCGGGCATTTCTTTCATGTATCCCGCAATACCTTAGACATCAACAGGCGTTGAAAGAAGTTGAGTGATTCTAAATTCCTCAAACAAGATGCGCGCAGCCACCTCTCTCGTGGCTCTGCTCTGCGGAGTAAGCCTCGCTCAGGACGGCAATCCCGTACAACACGACGTGGTAGAAACCTGCGCTGAACGCTCCCGGTCTCGCGTTTATTGGACAATCGATGATTTCACACTGAAAGTCTACAACTGGGACAATGGGGGATCGATGGGAACATTCGGCTTCCGATCCTATTACTCGGCGACAAACAAGACGGTGGAATGCACGGTGCAAGACGTCGACCTCGCAAAACTGGGAGACGGGGCGTGGTCCAAATGTGGCGCGACAGGGACTGAGTTCCGATTCAACTTCGCTGATATAAGCCTGACCATGAAGGAAACATGGGCATGTCCCGAGTTGCCGGGGTAAGTACACCTCTATCTCACTGGCGTCTGCCTTGGCGCCTTGCTCTAACATCTTCGCCCCTATATGTAGCGTAACTTTCCACACAAATTCGACGGGAAGCATTATGCTGCACGGCTGCCTTAACAATGACACGGAGAAAGGCGTCGAGTCGGATTGCAATTTGATGGAGCTGGAAATGGCGACCACCATCATATCAGCGGTTGCATAGTTCTACGTATTCTTGCTGGGATGTCTTGATTCAGGATGAGAATATCTATTTTCTCTATGGCTCTGGTCTATTTGCAAAACGTCGAGCACAAATGGGTGCGAGCAGCCGGAGCTGGTGGCGCAAGTCCCAATTAAGTAAGCTTGATTGAGTACAGGATGTCCTAGGTGATGGAGCTTGGAATGCCCGAAGCGTTGCTGCTAAAGAGCGGGACTCGCAACTCCCTTCATACCTTACGTGAACTCTGGTTAGATGATGTCTGGGTGGATGCCTGCCTAGAACCAAGAGGGATGATGAGGGTCGAATGCCAGATCGGCACCGTCGGTAAACATTTCCATTGGACATGCGGAAATCACTGCAATTTTAGCGTCGAACGACGTGCGACCGATTCGCACTGATTGAGACGTACCAACTAGGGGTTCCAGTCTAAACTCGTAGCAAAAGATGCATGTAGATGAGGGAGCAAGAGACACACATTCCTCAAAGTTGGACAAGACATGAAGCTGGTAATAAGAACACCTAGGAAGTTGGCGGAAGCAATTATGGCATGACCCGGGATTTCTAGAAAAGACATATTTCCTGCAGGTAACTCATTTATGGTATAAAGGCGTGTCAGGACAACACGCCAGGGCAATTATGCTAAAGTACGTTACACATCGCTATGTACATGATGAATAACAAAACCGCTCAAAGTGCCTCAATAAACTTGAGATCGTCCACAGAGTACGTCCGCGCAGCGTTGCCGGCAGGTCCAGCAGCACAAGTGATGCGAACATTGAAGGTGTACGACCCCGCGATAACGGGAACATAGAAACCCGTCCGCTGCACCCACTGCGGGCCAATAGCGTTGGAAGCCACCGTGCCCAAGGTCTTGAGCGAGACAACGTTGGCCTGGTTTCCGGTGCCGACAAAGAATGTGACTCCGCAGCCGGGGTTGGCGGAGCTAGCCTTGGCATATCCGGAGAAGTCGTAGCGCTTTCCAGCCTTCAGGGTGACTGCCTGGTTGAACCAGGCCTCGGGGGCGACGGGAGGAGTGGGAGGGCCGGAACCAGGGGGGCCAGGGGCGGCGGGGGTAGCGGCAGAGTACGTGACGGAACCGACGTGGGTACCCTCCTTAGGGCCGGGGCCGGTGATGACTGTGTTGGCAAAGTTGTAGGTCAACCTCTGGGAAAAGCCCACGGGGGTCCATGAGCCGGTGCCCTCGAAGCCGCCGTTCTTCAACACGTCGGTGGGCGTGGGCACGGGCGCGGAAGACGACGGGACCACAGAGCTCGGGGCAACGCTGGATGAGGCCAGGACGCTCGAGGGTGCGACGGAGCTGGGGGCCGCTGAGACAGGTGCGCTGGAGGATACGGCGGAGGGCTCGACGGAGCTGGGGGCAGCGGAGGAGACAGGTGCGCTGGAGGATACGGCAGAGGGTTCAGCGGAGCTGATGGCCGAAGCCGAAGCTGACACCGAAGCCGGAGCGCTGCTGGCGACGCTCGAAGGCTCAGCAGAGCTCGAAGGCTCGACAGAAGCCGACGCCGATACCGAAACAGAGGCGCTGGAAGCACTGGCGACGCTGGAGGGCTCGATGGACGGCTCGGCGGAAACACTGGCGGCGCTTGATGGCTCAGCGGAGGCGCTAGCAACGCTCGATGGCGCGACGGACGGCTCGGCGGAGGCGCTGCTAGGTGCCGAGGAGACAGGGGCACTGGAAGAGGCGCTGGCGATGTTGGATGGCTCGACGGACGGCTCAGCGGAGGCACTGGCGGCGCTGGAGGGTTCGGCGGAGGCACTGGCAGCGCTGGAGGGTTCGGCGGAGGCACTGGCAACGCTCGAGGGCTCAGCGGAGGCGCTGGCAACACTGGAGGGCTCGACAGAGGCACTGCTGGGTGTCGAGGAGATAGGGGCACTGGAGGAAGCGCTAGCGATGCTCGAAGGCTCGACGGAGCCGCTGGAGGCCGAAGCCGAAGCTGAAACCGAGGCCGGTGCGCTGGAAGCACTGGAGGGCCCGACAGAAGCACTGGCTGAGACCGAGACCGAGACCGACAACACAGGCGCGCTCGAGGCCGACGATCCGCTCAGGATCGAGCTCGCAACCGAGCTAGCTGCCGAGCTGACCACGGAGCTGGAGCTGTGACGAATGCAGCCCTTCTTGCGCAGCTTGTGGGGCGAGGCCCCGACAGACGTCAGGGCGGCCGAGAAGACGGCCAGAATGAGGGTACCACGCATGTTTTGGTGGGTTTAAAGAGCGACTGGGGTGGGTGACTAAGTGAGTGACTGGAGTGAGTGCTGAGAAACGGGATCCAAGGAGAGAAGCCTACCATGGGCCCAGCATCAAACAGCCCTGATATAAACATCTGCGATCCACGCGTCTATTCCTGGAATAGGGGGGGTGGTGTGATCCCGCCGTTGCGCCAGGTACGGGCTGACAGTCATCGCATTGCGTAGCGCCGCGCTAGCATTGATAGTGCGTGAAGGCCCGGGGACCTGGATGCACGCGAAATTGGCGTTGCCCCACAAGTTCTGTCGCGCCCCTTGTTTCCCACCCGCTCTAAGCCTCGCCAAGCCCAGCAACCACTCAGCTGCAGGGACCGGCGAAATTCGGGCCCACTATCGCGCGAGATTTGTGCCAGATCTGGATGTCTCAGATCTTGGCAACGAGAAAAACGCCAGACTGCAGCCATCCACCGCCCATCGCAAGCCATCCGCCGCCCATCGAAGCCACCCGAAGCCTCCGCAAGCCATCGCAAGCCATCGCAAACCACAACGGCCACTAATGCCATACCCCGCGATATCTCGAGCTGAACAACCGCAACCACACGGCCCTCAAGTTCTTGCGAGTGGACTGCATTCGAGCGGCCTCGAAATGGATGCTGACGCCAGGCGGCACACGCCGCACTTTCCCGACCGGGCTGGGAAGCCCAAGCTTTCATCACGTTGCAGCACCCCACCCAGCTGAGTTCGCGACGTCCTTGGCGCATCCTGCTGACGCTCGATTTGGTCATGAGATTTTTCGTCCGGCTTCTGTGCCGGTATCCTGGTCTCATTTTGGCCGCAGCTCGTCTGGTTCGCGGCGCTGCGGGAGTGAGTGTGCACTAAAACGAAATGTGCATTTTTTGTGCGAGGTCGTTTGGGAGAAACTGGCGGCTCCGAACAGAACCCCACAGAGTTGGGTGATCACTGATCGCCGTGAGGCCCACACAAGTGGGGCCATCTCGCGACAGCAACCTACCACCTTCCTTCAGCCTTGATTTCTAGCTCGGTTTCGATGGAGCCTCCCGGGATGACGTTGGACCGTGGGTCGTTACACTGGGTACTTAATCTCCGTTTCCTGGCCGTTGGCGGCTCTGCTACAAGCGCGACTGATATGAAGAAAATGTAACAGAACAGGCGAATAAAAAGGCAGGTAACCCCCTAAAAATAACAGGCAAGAAAGATCTCTCTTCGCTTCCTACTACTTACGAGACTTGGACACCCAGGCATGTACGAATAATGAAGTACTGTACCGCCAGGCTAAAGAGCCCAGGCCGCAATGTGATGATGATGATGATGATGATGCGAAGGTACCACTAGGCTGCGATCAACTTCTTGACAAGATGCTGGACGGTACTTATCTTCAGTGTGGAATTATGCACATCCCATGACGCCGAAAACGGCATCGGTTGATGTCGGGGTCCCACGCGGCCGCTGTACCAGACAAAGAAGGAAGGAAGGGTAGGTTTTGGGCGGCGGTTTGCCGCTTGAGACACCGAGTCCTTAAAGCAGTGAAATTATCGAATATCTAGCAGTCGATCCAATCAGCCGTGACGACAAGATACCTAGGTAAGCAACGCTACGTACACACAATCTACACTCGCTCAAACCGGCTCGAGAAGCTTGATATCATCAAAGAAAAACTTCACGGGGCCGTCGTCAAAATTAATAGCCTGGAAAGTAAGCACGTACGACCCAGCCTCAGTGCAATCGTAGGAATCTATCGCCTGCTGCCATTGTGAAGTGAGGGTGTCGGAACCAGAAAGGGAATTGGCAAAGACCAGGTTTTGGAGAGAATTGACGCCGTCTCTTGAAATATGAACGATCAAGTAGCAGCCCTAGCCGGCGGAGGTGGCCTTGTACCGTGTGCTGAAGTTGTAGCGCTTCCCAGACTGCAACGCGAATTGCTGTCTCAGCTCGCCGACGCCAATGCCAGTATTCGGAGTATACGAAACGGAGGCGGCGCGAGTGCCCTCGTATGGGCCATCGGTGTCAGCAAAGTTGAAGACCATATTGTTCACATGGTTGCCGATGGCCCATCCGAGCTGGAGCTGGGGCGGACGCAGTGCTTGCGGATCTTGTGAGGCGAGGCCCCGACCGATGTCAGGGCTGCCGAAAAGACGGCCAGAATCAGTGCATCACGCATGTTTCGTGTAACCAAAAGATCAAAAGAGTGACTGGAGTGAGTACCGAATAACAAGAGCTGAGAAGAAATCCACGCTGCGGCGCAACGTTGAAGGGATCCGATAATAAACATTCTCCCGCGTCAATCCCTGGGAAAAGGGCACTCGATCTGGTGTGACGCCGAGTTCGTAGCGCCGCGCTAGGCCCAATATTGTGAACTTGGATGCACAGGAGATTGGCGCTGGCCGTCCATCTCCCTTATCCCCACACAGGGCTGGCCAGATCCAGGTCGACTGCCACAGATCTTCGTGCGATGATATTGTAGAGTGCCATCAACCGTTACAGTCCGCCCGAAACCACCAAGCCAGGCGGTAGTTACGAATGCCGCACTCCGATAATATCCTGAAATGAACAGCAAACGCAACCAGCATCCTCGCACTTTGGCAAACGGACCGTAACTTCAACTGAACCGCATCGCATGCACTTGGAGATGCACCAACGTCGGCGGCTGCGCTCGCGTGTCCTTGGCGAATCCTTTCGATGCCAATCCTGCCGTGTTGGGCACGTTGTGAACGCCATCCACCTTGTTTGTTCCCTGCTTGGCTCTGGCTGTCTCGATGACGGCGCTGGGAAAAGGACGTGCAATTTGCGAAACATTGACACTTGCTGGTTGTCGAAGATTGGCTGCTCCCCGATCTGTCCGCTCCTGGCCGCCTGCTGGAATATGGACATCCGCCAGAACTCACACAATGACACCCAGCGCTGATGAATGAGGTTCGAGGTGAACTGAGTGCTGATCTGATCCTTCTCCCCGGGTCCCATGGAATTTGTTCTACTGGCCATTAGCGAGCCAAACACCTCTGTTCCTGCAGCTGCGGCTTGCCAAACAAACAGTTGGGGCTGAAGCATGAACCCAGTTAAGCATTCTTGGTGTGGGGGCCTATGTTTCGACAGGATGGGTCGTTCTAGGAACTAGACAGTGACATTCATTTTGTTGGTCTTCATGCAAGATTTAAACTGTCAGGATGAACGCCAACGCCACCCGTCTCAAAGTCATGCGTCTCAAGAGTCAACGCTTCCTCTTCTGCAGTCGACTCTCTGAGAGAGGGCGATCTTCCGGACGTGGTGAGAAGGACTCGAAACCCACTCTCTCTGAGGGTTCGTATGAGATCTATCAAGAGGCCTTCGCTGCTCCGATCATCCAGCCAATGTACCCCATCGATAATGCAGAACACCTTGTCGGGCATCAGCGGGACCAACTCAGCGAAAACACTCAGAGCTTCCGGCCAGGATTCAACCAATCCATCCAGGCAAGAGAACCGCCGCGGCGAGAGGTCGATGTTAGTTTCGAACACCGGCATGAGGAGTTCAACCAACTGGCGCAGCAAGCCGTAAAGTAACGCTAGCATCGCTCGTGTCTGGGGCGACTCGTCCTCTCGCATCCGCTCTCCACGACGTAGCTCGCAGAAATAAGACACGACCGGGACACGAAACTCTGCCGCCATGTCAACAACCGTGGCCGCAAGTAGTGTAACTGCGTTGTCGAGATCATCCGCAGCTAATGGCGGTCCGTCAATCCAGAAGATTGCCGGCGCGATCCCAGCCGTCCAATCTGCAAGACTCTGGAGCGCCCTTGCAGGAAAGGCAGAGTTGTTGAAAGGGTCGTGTGGTAGCCGCACGCGACTCCGGTCAAAATGGTCTTCGAGGTGCGCAGAGTTGAGTGAGACGTCCTCGGCGTTCCATTGCCTGCCCAATATAGCGTCGTCATACATGAGGAATTCCAGGGGGCTGACGGACCAACATCGCGGAGGGAGGGGTGTCCTCAGGTGCTGATCCTTTACCCAAGTCGTGGCCCGCTCGCGTAGCATGTTTGTAAGTCTGGCTGTGAGCTCCTTGACCTGCCGGCCCTCCTCTTTAAGCTCTCGCCGCTCATCCCGGGCCATGATGAGCTCTCGTTCGATCCTGGCGGCAAAGTACTCCATGTCGGCTTGGTGTCGCGCCGATCCTTGTTGCCCCACTCGGTAGTCTCTTGTGAACTCCTCAACTTGAAGCCGAGTTGTGCGAATCTCCGCACGTGAGCCTTGCGCAACCAGGTTTCGGATAGCGGAAGACCGCTCGTGGATTTTCTTGATGCTGAGCTCAAATTTTCGGGACAGGTTCTCGTTGAAGGAATCCAAGAGGCGTGTCGCTCGCTTCCGCATCATCCAGTCCATGTAGCTGGAGAGAAAGAGGAAGATGTGGGCGTAGAGGTCTCCGACCTTTTCCAGCATGGCGGGGGTCCGAAAGATTTCGAGCTCGGCCTGGCATTCGGCGACATTCTCGCTGATGGCACATAGAGCTTCAGAGAGCTCTTCGGCAACGCGCTCGTGGTTGACGCTGGCCTAGGTGCCCTGTTAAATCTCCGGATTCGGGGAGATGTCTTTGGTCGCATCGAAAACTGACTCACTCACCATGATAACAGCATTCAGTGTCCCCGTGAATACTGACACATACTCGCTTCCCTCGGGGAGCACTTTGAGCAGCGTGCTGTGACCTTCCAATCTGTCGCAGAACTTGTGAAAGCGCGCCGCGATCTTTCCGCCGGCTGTTGTCTTCTTCTTCGTCTGAACCAGATCGCTCGTGGCATTGACGAGATCGAAGACGCCCTCGATGGTGGGCTTAAATGTGTTCAGGTCGAGTCGGTCCTCGTCGGCGCAACTGTTCTGGAACTTGAGCCATTTTGCACGCAGGTTCGCCGCCTCAACCGCGATAATGCGTGTGACTGGATCACCACCGGAAGAGGGTAGCTGCGGAAGATCGAAGAATTTGCGCCATGGGTTGTCGGTATGGGCGACATCGCTGACGGCATTTTGATGGAGGACTTCGCCGAGGAAGTGAGAGGGGTTCTGCGGCGGCAGCCGCGATGGGGCCTCAACACTGTACATTCCTACAAGGCGCCTAGACTCTTTTGTTTCCTTTGCTCGTCTCATTTGCATGGTTTCTTTGGGAGTTGGAATCAGAGACCGCTATCGAATACAATCAAGCCCGCAACCTTAGTGCAGCTCATTGATGTCCACAACGAACGTTGCTTCCGCGACTCGGAAATGAGGAGGCCTCTCCAAAGGCACAAAGGCAGGCACCATGATACAATACGCAAAGGGTGATTGGTCAGAGGGCCGGCCTACACATGCAAGTAGGTGGATCGCTTACTCCGCATCACGAAGTGTCCCAAAGCTGGCAATCGCGGCGAGATACCATTTCGGTTGGAGAGCCAGCGGTGCCAATGAAATGGGTGTGCCACCGCGTTCCCATCCTGTCATCGTGTTACTGCATCCTCCATTGGACAAAACCGCCCCTCCAGTTTCAAATAGGCAGAAGGACATGCATATTCCCACATTTTTCATTTTCTCACCATTTTCTCACCCAGCCCAACCCACGGCCGCAATAGTGAGGCGAAGCGGGGTCGCTGCTGTTTTCTTCGCAAGGTTTGGGTCAACGCAAACCCATTGCTTCCACCTCACATCGGTGCGTATTTCCACCTTCTTTTACTCTCAAAATGGAGCAAGATGACTGGGGTGTCGACGTCAAGGGACAACCAGCAAAAGCTGGTCATCAAGGCGGGGCATGGATTCGCTACCGCACCGAATTCCGGAATCGCGTCACCGAGGAACTTCTTGCCAGCCGGGAAACCGAGGCCCTTTCCGTCCCTGAGATTAGCATCACCGACGAGGATACCGAAGAACCGGTGTTTGAGCTAGTCACCACGTACTACACTCGTCTACTCGAGTCGGCTCGTCCGAGTGAGGAAAGAACCCGGCACCTGGTGACAACACCGCTCGCCAAGCCACGGTACTGCATGAACATTTTCTCCCGTTCCATCGCAAATGCCCTCCAGTCTGTGGTGAAGTACTATCCATCCCAGTCCCTCTCCGCGGACCCCATCGTTGTACAGTGGCCATATCCCGTCCTGGTCCACCATTATGACGAGTTGTCCGATTTTCGGAACGCGGCCGCCGCCAAAGATACCAAAGACCTGTGCCTCATGGAGCGTGATGCCGCAAAGCACCTGTCGTTGCTCCTTCAATTCCTCGACGAGCACGTCATGGAGGGCGCCCGGGCCGAGCAGGAGCGCAATAAACGGGGGCTTTTCACCTGGGAGTACGCATGGCTGCACTACAGGCCTGGAAGAACGAACCTGGCGAAGAACAGAGGTGAGGACGATTGGTGGGCCACAGTTCATCACAGTATCAGTGGAGGCGTTTTCGAAGATCCGCCAGTCAACTGGAATATCTTTGAGTGGTCCATGGTATACGACGGCACTTTCCTAGGTCGACGGATGCGCACCGTTACCTACGTGAAATTTGACGGAGAGCTGGAGATCGATCGTCACGTTATAGACGTGACTGACATCGATGAAGACAACCTGGAACGTCTTCCTGAGCGTGCTCAGGCGCAAATCGAGTATGGCAGACAGTATTGGAAGCTTCTTCGCAAGCAATGCAGGCAACACAAAGGGAAAAGTAGAGATTTTCCCTATAATGAAGTAAGCGACAACACCTTTTTCAAATTCTAAGTACAAAGCTGACTAGACTTAAAGATGGAGGGCTTGGTCATGGTGGACCTCAAAAGCTACTTTGAGGACTCGAACATTTTTCAAGAAAGAAGTGGAAGAGCCCACGCTTCGGTTGCCCATTGGGAAGATTTGATGTCCACAGATGACTGCCGGCCGTCGTTTGTGGACGGTACTTGTGCTTTTTGCCAGGATCTCGAAAGCAAAGGGCATAGAGGAAAGCAGGGACAGGTAGCACTCTTTGGAGATTACAACTTTATCGACCCGGAGGATCATGAGGAACTTAGTAGCCACATCTACATGCTCTGTCCTGCCGAGATCAAGGCGTTCGCGTTCAAGACACGAATGTGGGGTAAGATCTCTATGCCCGCCCCAAGAGAAGCAAGGGAGCACAAGGACTAATTCGGGCTTTCGTACAGAGACAGTGCATGTCCGAAACTTGTTCGAGCCCGAGTTCGAGGAGAGTATGATCGACGGACTGGTGATGAATAACGCGAGGAAAGCAACGCTCATGTCTCTTGCTAAAAGCTTTGGACGTCGTAACAAGCTCGGCGAAGAGATTCCCAAGGGCATGTGGGCTGCCGACTTCGTCAGAGGCAAGGGATCGGGGCTGATATTCCTCCTGCATGGAAGGCCAGGGGTGGGAAAGACGTGCACAGCAGGTAAGTCCGTTTTCAACTGCCAGAATGTCTACTACACGGAACTAGGTAGTCCCATTAACTTTAATGGGTAGAATGCATCGCCGCCTTCACAAGACGACCGCTCATGATCATCACCTCCAGCGACATTGGAACGAGCCCTGATCGCGTGGAAGCCAACCTGACGCGGATTTTCAAGACGGCTGTCAGCTGGGACGCTGTCCTACTTATCGATGAAGCAGACGTCTTCATGGAACGGCGAAGTATCACAGACCTCACTCGTAACAGTCTCGTTGCAGGTAACTTGAAATCCCCATACATTTACAGCCCCACTGCTTGCAATGTTGACAAATCCCAGGCTTCCTCCGCGCTCTCGAGCATTACGATGGAATCTTGTTCCTCACCACAAACCGCGTGGGAGCCTTCGACGACGCCTTCATCTCTCGCATCCACGTCCAGCTCTTCTATCCCGAGTTCACCGACGAACAACGGCAGCTCGTGTGGAAGACTTTCATGGACAAGCTCGCACGCGAGCGCGGCGACTATATTCGTCTCAACATAGACGCCAAGGAGTACATCCGCGGGACCGAGATGCGTTCGGTTCAGTGGAATGGACGGGAGATTAGAAATGGTAAGCTGCGCTTGATAACAACACAACTGATTGCAGGAGCTGACGTGACTCAACCGCTCCAGCTCTTCAGACGGCCGTTGCTCTCGCTGAGTACGATGCTGAGCAGGATGAGGAGGGCAAGATTATCATCACAGACGCCCACCTGAAAGCAGTCGTGGAGCTTTCGGCGGATTTCAAGACTTATCTCAATGATTTACACAGGGGTGATGAGCTGAAGCGGGCAGAGAGAAAGTATGAGCGGTTGGACGACCGGCTGAGGACCCCATCCAAGCCGTAGTTGCGGTTTACTAATTAGGTATCCTCGTATTAGATTAGATATGGCGTAGCTAAGTGGTATAATTATAGTACAGAGCCTAGTCTAGCAACATGTGAAACAACCACCTGCTCACAAAGGTGCGCGGGTATCTTCCGACGCCTCACTGAACCACTCGTCCTCCAGTAACTTGTCTGCCGTGGGGCGGTCCCCGGGATCGAGCTTTATGATCTTGAGGACAAAGTCTCTGTCTGCCGGTGGGATCTCGCGACGCGTCATAGGATGAAAGGGCTTTGTGGGTGGCCCTATGCTGTGGATAAACTCAACGATAGCAGACGCATTTTCGTTGGCAACTTCCTGAATGAATAAATCGGGAAATGTACCGAAATAGCGGTGCATGCGGCTTAGAACTGTCAACTCTTACTCGTCGTAGTCAGCCTTGATGCCCTCGTGAGCCAGGTTGAAGAGGTAGAAGCCGCCGTAAAGGAGGATCAGGACCTGCCAGGATATGAGTTTAAGCAGTGGTTGGGCCAAAGGGGTGGGGGGTGCCCTCACAGCATTTCCAAAGGACCATATATCAGTCGCCGGCCCCCACGGCAGATGGAACTGTGCTTCGGGGCTACGGGTAAAGCTGGCGCTAATAAGGTGGCCCTCCTGGGCAAACTTGGAGTTCTTGGATACTACGCCGCCGCAGTCACTAAGCTGAATAGTAGTGAAGTGCTGCTTGGACTAGCCTAAATTGACAAAGATATTGTCAAGTTTAATATCTAATCATCACTATATTAGCATATGCACGTACGACCCCCCCCCCCCACTGTGAGATAAGCTTACTGGTGTGCACCATGCC
>Ga0247780_1000902_pt1 | contig 22440 bp, 19 predicted proteins | sample UWRJL079202R5_FD_179927 | JGI IMG/M metagenome (GOLD analysis project Ga0247780, IMG submission 179927) | Plant litter microbial communities from Arlington Agricultural Research Station in Wisconsin, United States - UWRJ-L079-202R-5 | ecosystem: Environmental > Terrestrial > Plant litter >... | reverse complement strand
CACTCTTCTAGCTCTCTCTCTCTCTCCAAGGTTCCCAGACACGCCAAGGATGCGGTTGCAGGTAAGGGGGGCTTCAATCCCATTGCTCAAATAGAAAGAAGGACACTAAGAGCAGTTTTTGGTCGCAGAATGGGAAACTGTTGATGTGTATGGAAGGTGGAAATGATGGGTTGAGCTAGACACCCAATTGGTAAGTCGCGTGGCCAAGCGTACTAGGTGACCCCTACCCCTCTCGAAAATCATGATGCTGGCGATTCCGCCAATCTAACACGCACGCTCAAACGGGACAAGATGGGCGATGAGGGGGAAGGAAGGTTGAGCTCTTCTTGGCTCGCTGAGCCTGCTCTGTGGATGCTGGGTGCGTCTGCGACGAAAGAAGCACTTTAATTGGCTTTCCGCGAGTCGGTATCGCAGCAGATGTGTCTCTACAAGGCCATCCTGCGCGGTACTTCCCGCTGACTTTGAAGTTCGCAGTCAAGAACCCTCTTTTTTTGTTTTGTTTTGTGGCGGTCAGGCGGGAGGGTCACCGCCTAGGCATGGCATTCTTGGTTGTGAAACATGGCATTTCCACAGATTCCCATCCCGGCCAATTCTGCCCGACCAACCATACACTTTTTGACCTTTCCCTGGTGCGGTGCGGGGGTGGTTCGAATTAGGCTCGAAGACGGGTCTTGGACCTGTCAGTTCGCTCCTGCTTTCATGTCTTGACGTTTGTGGTACACGAAGGGAAGAAGTGTCCGGCCTGCACTGGCTTGAATTCGTGACAGATTGCGGAGAAATAGGGACTCATGCATATCAGAACTTTGAGCTGGGGGGATCCACAGCTTAGCTATGCGGCAGCGTGGCTTAATCACTTGGACAACCGGTTTGCAGAGGATAGGCTACGTACCTATGATTGATTTCACTCCCCTCCAAAGTATTGCAGACCCCTTCCCCCAAAACACCGGTGACCCATGACACATGCCACCCCACCCACGCCAAAAGTATGCAACAGCTAAAGCCGTGGCTGGATATCTTCTCATACACTTTCCCATGTCCGCCCGTTGTTCCCTTAAGATAGCCGGGATCCCTAGGTAGCAGATTTTGTTGCTCCCGTATCAACCTTTTTACTCGGTGGAAGCGGGGGCTTCTTGAACCCATCTGACACTTGTGTAAAAGTTCCGCCCTTGAACCATCGGTCTTCGTCTGCCTTGCGCTTCCGGCTCAGCTCGGCCTGGACCTTGGGGTCAACAAGCTCCAGGCCCTGCATTGGCGTGAAGGCCAGGGACGAGACCGTGCCTGCCATTGAGCCAACCGTAGTACCTACGCCCGAGGTCCGTAGACCCTTGCTCCCCGCGAGGCTGAGATTTCCCGCACCACTGCCAGAGAACCCCCTGAGCGACGATGCGCTTCCGCTTGCAAGCGAGCTCGCACCGCCCCAACCTTTGCTCTTCGCACTTAACTTCGCGCGTGTTCGCTGGTCGATTTGCGTTGCACGCAAGCGCCCGTCGTCCCGGGCTCCAATCATGCCGAGACCCTTCGTGCTATCTCCGGTGCCGTAGCCGACCTCCTTCTCCTCCTTGTTGAAGCCCATGCGATTTTGCGCCTTCCGCAGATCCGTCATGGCCGTAGCCTCCTTGGCCTTGCGGGCGCGCCGACCGCCACGCTTTCGGCTCAGTTTCTCGTCTGGTGCCGGAAGTGCGCGCGCACCCTTGTTGAGCGGCTTCTGCTGTAGCTTATCAAGACGGTCCAGGCACATGTCCTTCAATCTTTCGCCTTCAGATCCGTCGCGGAACTGGTGAAAACAGTCGCTGCGCGCACACATGACGATTTTGTTGGCAAACATCTTGATGGCTTGCTTCCTCAGGTCACTCGGAATGCTCCTGATCACGTCAGACTGAAAGATGAAGCCCTGCTGCCGGATGCCAACGTTCGTTGCCAAGGCTGTGCTGTTCTGTTTCTTATGGCCCCATGCTGGTAGGTTGCAAGCTGGTGTCTTGGAAAGACCGGTGAGACCACCGGCCTGGTTTAGCAGCTGCGCAGCCGTTAGAGAGCCTATTAGCGATGTCAGGTTTGGCGCGAATATGTTCATGCGCGACTGGACATATTCTGTGAGAATCCGTTTGCCCCTGTCGAGGGCTATCACCATCTCACATGCCTGCACGACACGCTGAAGCTGGTCTTGGGGCATGGCTTGGCCCTTGGATGTTGTTGCTTCAACCGTGACGATCATGAGCGACGGCCCGTCAAGAACCGACTTTAAGGTAACTCCGAGAGGGTTATTGGTCGACAGCTGCAACGATTTGATGTTCTCCGAATCCATGGGCCCGTTGCCCAAGATAGCGACCACCTTCGCGTACTCGAGCGGGTTGGTGATCAAGGTTTCCAGCTCTGGAAACCGGACTGAGTAGTGGTCTCGAATAAACTTGTGTACTAGTACGATCTCGCTGTCGATCGAGGTAGATAGACTGTTGGACTGTGTGAGCAAGTGGTACTCGGGATGGTCCTCGACGTTGCCCACGTCTGCTGCCTGGGCTGGCTGAGATTGGTAGTGCTCGATTTTCTGCAAGGCCGGAGAACAAAACTGTCAGGGCTAGTGCTCGAAGAGAGATGTAAACGCTTTGTCTACCACGGATAGGATGGAGCACAAAGGGATGTGGAAAGCGACTCAACTCACCTCGAGCACAGGTGTCAGTGTCTTCATCAGACTTGCGACTGTACGGACGTCGCGGACGCCTCCCAGTTGCATCCTCTCGATCTTTGCCTTGGTGTCTTCAGAGTCGCTGGGGGTACTATCATCCACCCCTTGCATGGCGTCGTCATCATCATCGTCCTTATACTCCTCCATGAGCATGTCGCTGTTCGCATGGTCGCCGTTCGAGATGCCGTAGAGGCTATCGTCGCGGTCGTCGCCACCGGCATCCGATCCTGAGTCCTCAAAATCTTGGAGGAGCTCATCTGCAAGAGTTGACATCTTGGCCGAGTATTACCGGTTGCTGAATGTGGATGCAGTTGCTGATGCGCGCGCCGCAGGGAGGGCTGAACGGCGAGTGTTTGGGTTGCAGATGGAGAAATAAATGCCGGCACCAAAGTCTTGCCAAGATGAGGTGACGCGCCGCAGTTCAATTCATCCGCCGCCGTTGCGAAAGTTCCCCTTTCACACTCAACAATTCAATCCTGTCAACGCATTATCAGTACTGCGGGTCTGTGCGCTATGAGTTAATCCAGTCCAATACGTATAATTTCATGAACGGCGAATTTCACTGAAAGTTTAACTCAACATGCTGACAGTCCAAAACTGAGATTCCATTCAAATTTATGTCACGAACCAAGCTGCCCCCACATTTCTCGACAAGTTGATGAACCACTCGTTGCCCGTCAACAACAACAACAACAACAACAACAACAACGACAACGGCACATCGAAAACTGAGAAGCACCCAGGCGCTTCAATATTTTCAGGATGGAGTCGTCTCGTGGCCCACCGCGGGTAAAGAACAAGGCGGCTGCCCCGGTGCAAATATCAGCCGAGCAGCTGCTGCGCGAGGCCGTCGATCGCCAGGAAGTTGGCCTGCAAAAGCCGACGCAGCGATTCCAGGACCTCGAGGAGCTAAAGGAGTACCAAGGTCGCAAGCGTCGCGAGTTTGAGGACTATGTTCGCCGCAATCGAGTCCGCCTCGCCAACTGGCTGCAATATGCTCAGTGGGAGCTTGAGCAAAAGGAGTTCGCCAGGGCCCGATCCGTCTTTGAACGCGCTTTGGATGTGCATCCGAATAACACCCGTTCGTCGCCCAAATTCTCCTGCTATTCTCTGATGGAACCGATACTGACCTCCCTCTATTAGAGCTCTGGATTCGATATGTCCAAGCCGAGATCAAGAACCGCAACATCAACCATGCGCGCAACCTATTGGACCGGGCTGTCACCCGCTTGCCGCGCGTGTCGTCTCTCTGGTATCAGTACTTGTATGTCATGGAGATGCTCGGCGACATTCCTGGCACCAGACAAGTATTCGACCGGTGGATGAAGTGGGAGCCAGACGAGCAGGCTTGGAGCGCCTATATTCGTCTGGAGAAACGGTACGGCGAATTCGACAGGGCGAGGGAGGTGTTCAGAGCCTTTACGGCGGTGCATCCCGAGCCGAGGACGTGGCTCAAGTGGGCTAAGTTTGAGGAGGAGTACGGAACAAGCGATTTGGTCCGCGAGGTCTTCCAGACAGCGATCCAAACCATTGCCGAAACTCTGGGCGATGACGCAGTCGATGAGAAGATATTCATCGCTTTCGCGCGATACGAAGCCCGTCTAAGGGAGTACGAGAGGGCGCGCGCTATTTACAAATTCGGCCTGGACAACCTGCCTCGATCCCGATCAATGACCCTTCACGCCCAGTATACCACGTTTGAAAAACAGTTTGGTGACAGAGAGGGCGTTGAAGATGTGGTCCTCACAAAGCGGAGGAGGCTCTATGAAGAGCAGGTTAAGGAGAACCCCCAGAACTACGACGTGTGGTTCGACTTTGCCCGCTTGGAAGAGAGTGGGGGTGATGCGGACCGCGTGCGTGAGACTTATGAGAGGGCTATCGCCCAGGTTCCCCCAACCCAAGAAAAGCGCCATTGGCGCAGGTACATTTTCCTTTTCCTCTTCTACGCGATATGGGAGGAGAGGGAGGCAAAGGATATTGGGCGTGCCCGACAAATCTACGACACCTGTCTCAGCCTGATACCTCACAAGAAGTTTACCTTTGCCAAGATCTGGGTGGCCAAATCTCATTTTGAGATACGGCAAGGCCAGTTGACAAGTGCCAGGAAGACGCTTGGCCGGGCGATCGGCATGTGTCCAAAGGACAAGGTATTCCGGGAATACGTTTTATTGGAGCAAAAGCTGTACGAATTCGAGAGGTGCCGTACTTTGTACGAGAAGCACATCATGTACAACCCCGCAAACTGCCAGACTTGGATCAAGTGGGCCGAATTGGAGCGAGGCCTGGACGACCTGGACCGAACCCGCAGCATATTCGAGCTCGCTATCAACCAGCCCATTCTCGACATGCCCGAAGTGGTATGGAAGGCATATATCGACTTTGAGGAGGAAGAGGGCGAGTACGAAAAGACACGTGAGCTGTATGAGCGACTGTTGGAGAAGGCGGATCATCCCAAGGTCTGGATCAGCTACGCACAGTTCGAGATCAACGTACCTGAGCCCGAGGATGAGGGCGCAGCGGAAGGTGAGGAGGAGGTAGATGAGCGACCCATTAGCGGGGAGGCCAAGGCGCGAGCACGCAATATTTTCGAACGGGCACACAAGAGTATGAAGGATCAGGAGCTCAAGGCTGAGCGTGTCTCGATACTCAATGCGTGGCTCGCCTTTGAAAAGACGCATGGGTCGGACGAAGATATTGAGAAGATTCAAAAACAGATGCCGCGGAAAACGAAGAAGAAGCGGAAGCTGGACGACGACACGTGGGAGGAGTATCTCGATTACGTCTTCCCGGCTGACGACCAACAAAACAAGAACCTCTCGAACCTCCTCGCCATGGCCAATGCGTGGAAACAAACGGGAGGAAAGGTTGGCGGAGGGGGCGAATAGTGTACCAAAGGAGCAAGATACCAATATTCCCCTATTGGCAAATCATGGTCCTTTGCTTGTGCTTGGGGCCCCTTTGAATTTGGTTACTTCGAGGGCAAGTAGGCGTCTTTGGGCGAGCCTCATGGATTTTGGCGTCGCCAAGCGTGCAGGAATACACACCGATTATGATGCTTTTGAACTTGATCTACAAAAGTTCAAACAACCTTCGCGGCCTTTGCGGCCTGCGACCAGAGCTTGAGTGTGACACGATACTGTCTCAAGATATTGCAAGGGCGCAGGTGAGACACAAGTGATATGTACCCTACTTTATAAGGCCAGGGCTAAGCTTTTTCTTGGCACGGGGGCAAAGAGCGGCTCTGCTGTCGCCCGATGAGTTCTGCCTCAGATATTCTCAGTCGATCTCTCTCAGTGACAGGCCACACAGGACATCTTGGTTAGGATATATTTCGAGCTAGGATAGATCTCTGTTACATACCAGTTATTTAGGGAGAACGAGGCCGCGCCAATACGTCATCGCTCATCGTTTGAGACGAGATCTTTGAGCTGTTGAACAGCGGGCAGGCACATACGTGGATAAATGCACCACGAGACCTTCAAGCAAAGGAAAATTTCATAGCAACCTAAAAAACCTAAGAAACATGAGCCCGCTTGATATACAATCATATCATGGAGGCCTCCTTTCCGTCGTTGACGTCATCCAACGATCACCCGTTATTCCCGTGGCTAGCTTAATACAAAAAGTCCATATGTCTCTAAGCGTGTAGAATAGTCATCCAGGGTGAAGAAGCATGAAAAGTAAATATCAGCAAAAAGTCCGCAAGCATCTCCTCCGCCCTGACCTTGTGAAAATGCCACATTATCATCATTCCGCCTTCGCTGCTGTTCATAATGTAAGGAAGGGTATTGGGGTCCTGCCGGTCCCGCGGGTTGCACCGCGGATCGGTTTCTCGACCCTCATGCCTGATCTTCTCGCTTAGCTACTCACTGTCGTGCGACCTGGCTCTGAAACAGGAAGCTCATTCGAGGGCTGCCAAAGCGGCAAACGATCCCAGTCCGGCTGCTGTACTGCACCGATCGGGGCTGCTCGGTTGGGATTACGGCGGGGAGTGAGTGGCAAAGCGCACTGCTCAATGGCGACGGTCTATCACACGAATATTAATTAGGAAATGCTCAAGTCTTTGTAAAGATGCATACACCATGGTGCTCGTGAGTAAGAGGGCTGATGGTCTTCAACGTCATAGCCAGAGCATGAGAGAAACCCCAAGTGAGACAGGTGACAAGCCCTCGCATCCATCATCCTGGTGCAACTCGCTCGTCCCAGGTAGAAAAAGAGACCGTCAAGCCCGCAACGTCGTTCGACATGTAATCCAAGAAGGGAATTCAAGCGCAAGTCATAACTGTCGTGAGTGTCGAAAACTGACATGCTCGAAGGAGATTTGTGTGTACTGGGTGTGGGGTGAGTGGATGGGTGAGTGCTTGCAGTGGCTGGTGAAGAGGTATGCGAACTGATGGCAACGGGGCGGTAGGCATACATGACAGCGAGGGTGACCGGCATCCCCTTCACCTCCTGTCGGATGGCCCGCCAGGAGGGGGCAGAGCGGCGTACGGATTTCCGTCGGTGTAACGGGGTCCGCTGTCGTACCGGTCTGCCTTGGGTGGAGCTACCGAATAATAATTGTCAGCCCTGTGTCTGCTGTAGCCGTACTCGCTGCTGCCAGCTCTGCCGCCCTCGTCGCTGCTGCTGCTGCTGCTGTCACTGCTGCGTATTTTTTCTGATAGCTGTCGGAGTCTGTCGCGACGCCGAATTTTTCTTTCTTCCTTCTTCTCATCCCACTCGCGCACCTCCTGCCTCAGCTCGTGAGCCTCTTTCATTTCCGAGATAGCACTCTTGATGCCGAGCGCCGCGATGCCGACTGATGCAGCATCCTGCAGAATAGCTTTTGACTTGAGTTTCTTGGCCTCTTCCGGGCTGAGACGGCCCTCTTTCACTGCCTTTTGCCGCTTCTTTCGTTTTTCCATGCTCTGGTATACACTGGCGGCCGCGTGGATGGTCGCCACAGAAGCCAGCCCCGTGGTGAGAATTTGCTTACCTCTCATCTTTTTGCCTCGTCTCTCGTCTTCGTCCGAATCACCAAGGTCCGTGGACGATGCCGATCCGCGCCTTGCCACAGTGCCCCGCTCACTCTTGCGGTCACGGCCGTGGTGGGAGCGGTTGTCGTCGTATTCATCGTGCCTACCAGACCTGCTGCGGTCCTGATCGCGGTCGCGGTCATAATCATCGTAGCTGTCGCGATGCCGACGAGACGACCCCTTTGAGTCCTCGTAGTCATCATCGTGATCGCGCCTGCGTCGGGAGCGGTCACGGTCGCCGCGGTTGCGATCACGATCATCTTCTTCGTCGTCATCAGCCGGCCCACTGCCGATTCCAAGTTTGGCCAGGCCTAGGCGTGCCTTGTCGACAACACTCCGGCTGCGGCTGCGACGGCGCCTATCGGGCGAGCCATCGTCCGAGTCTCGGCCCCGAGATTTGGATCGTTCTCGATTGTCCATGATCTTCTTGGCGCCGAAGGCACCTAGGCCGGCCGTTGCGAGAGCCGCTAGACCACTCACGCCGCCGCCGCCGCCAGCGCCGCCATCGCTCTTTGAGCGAGCGCGTGACCGCGAGCGAGACCGTCCGGTCTTTTCGTCTTCCTCAATATTCTTCTTGGAGCCATTGATCACACGATTGCCAACAAGACCGCCGATGACGGATTCGGCAAGCCCAAGCTTGCTGCCGCCCTTCTCACCCTTCTGGGCTGCGTCGATGGTAGCGGCACCAGCGGCGGCGGTCAGGATTCGCTTGGCCTTCTCGCCCTTCCAGCCGCCCGGCTCTTTGGAAACACGGAAGGCCTCGGTTGCGCCAGCGATAAGCGACGCCATAGCCGCCTGTTGAATCTTGTTCGCACCCTCTCCCTTGCCTTTAGCACGGGAGCTTGAGCTGGAACGGCTGCCACCACCGCGGCTCCTGGTATCCGACTTGTCGTCCTTGCCACCGCCCCCTGTCAGGGCTTTGACGGCGCCGCCGAGACCGGCAGCGGCGAGGGCGGCCTCCAAGAAGTTCTTGCCGCCCTTTTTTTCACCGCTCTCTTCGTCATCCGAGTAGTCGCGGCCGCGGTGAGCATATGGCGACTTTCTTCCGTCCTTTTCCTTTTTCTTGTTGTAAAACTCAGTGCCTGAGTACCCGGCAAGGGCACCGGCGGCCCCGAGAGCGGCAGATGTCAGGACGTTCCGTTGGATCTCGCTCTCATTTTGCTTCGCATCGCGGCGGTCGTAGAGCTCCTTTCCGCCGATAGCGATGGCAGCACCGGTGATGGCGGCGATTATCTGCTCCTGCTTGCTCAGCACGCGAGCCTTCTTCTTGCGCTCCTCCTCATAGTACATGCTCTCAGTCTTCCTCCCGGACCGGGGCTCGTCATAGTAGTCCCGGTCATAGTGCGACCGGCGATCGTCATGGTCATCGTAATAGCCGGCCCCGGCGGGTGGTGCCCCAGCGGAGCGCGCGCGACGGATGTCCCGGCTCGAGTAGCCCGGGGGCGGGAAGTCGCGGCGAATTTCCTCCACCGAGAGGTCGCTGTCCTCGCGCTGGCGGGGTACTAAGTCGTGTGAGACACCAAGGTAGTTGTCGCGAGGATGAGGATCGGCGTAGCGGGGATCCCGCTCCTCGCGGCGCTCCTCACGATAATAACGCTTCGACGTGCGCTCCCGTTGAGGGGCGTCATAAGGATCGTACGACGACATGTCAAAAGCGCCGGGAGGGCACGTAGAGGCCACACGGATGGCAGCACGAACCGCAGCCTTGTGAGGATGCGGGGAGGGGTCACAGGCCCAACGTCTAGCGTCAAATGCCGAACGTCAACGAAGCTCAGTCAATGAGATGATGGTGCGCTATATTCGATGCGTGAGAGCGCGACACGGAATGCGATGGTAGAATAGCTGAAGAAATGCGAAGAAGATAGGTCATCCAGGGGGGGTTGGATGGTTTTATCAAGCGAGGGGGAGGGGTGATTCGGGCGAGCGACGATACTTCTGATCCCTGCTACGTGAGTGCCGGGATGAGGCGGCGGTGCAAACAACCTATGGCACGAACCAGAAACTTGCGTGCATACGGCTGGCCGCTAACCCCGGACGCTTTACTGGATTCTTTGCGTGCCCGAGTTGGTGGGTGCCAAGGTGGATAGGACGCAGGCTTGTGGAAGGCTAGGAAGGGCTACTCGTAAAAGCTGGCGCAATGGAATTGCACAGAGAAGGAGATGTAAGAAAACATATCAAGAGTTCGCAAGAGGCAGCCTGAGAAAAGACATACGTCAGGGCGGAGCGCAACGGGCGACAACCGCTTCCTCGTTGGCGGCCTGTCGAAGGCGCACTAAGCACCTCTCGTCAGGCTCACGGACGGGCCGCAAGGTGGTTGGGAGTGGAGGATGACAACCCCTTCCACAACCCAAACCGCTCCGCCTTCCACGACCCTGCGAGGATGCCTTGGTGCCGCACTCATCCCGATGTCATTTGGTGGTGTAAGGAAAATTCTCGCAGAGCACTGGCGACAATAGTTGGGCACCGTCCAAGCTACCAAGGCCACCGGGCACCCTAACAAGAGAAAGAGAGTGAGACTCGTGAAGATGGTGGGCGGTCAGGCCGGGCTCTTTGGTTAAAAACGAGTGAAGAAACAGGGTTACGTAGGTATCTGGAAAACCTGCGCACATGGATGGAGCGAGGCCGCCATTTGCTCAGCTGGAGAGAGAGGGGGGGGTTCGGAATGAACGGAGCCTTGTGAGGGGCAAGCAAAGTGGCGCAGCCTGAACAACCACTATCCAACTAACCCTAACCCTGTTGCACCATAGAAATGAGTCCGCATGCATCATCGCAAGCCGTCCTCGTTGACATAATATGCCCCTTTTTCTTCTTCTTCTTCGCCTAGATAAATAGATCAGGAGCCCACAAGAAGATCCGGGGTAGATAACCACTGATTAGGTGCTGTTCCGCAATCTGGTTGACCTTGCTGTTGGTCTTCGCGCTGCGGTCTATTGCGACTTAGTTCGCGAAATTTGATGATGGCTCAAGGGTGGTGAATATCTTGATGCTCTGCATGTAAGCAGGGTGTTGTGACATGATTCCAAGCTGTTTGGAGCTGTGTTTTCATCTGACCTTTTCTTTCCTTGGACGGTTCATTGTTGACTCCATCGTGAGGCGACTCGAGCTAATGCCGGGCTCTTGACCAACTTCCGTTCTTCCCACGGGGTGTTCTGGCAAAGGCATCTGGGGATCCGAGCCACAGAAAGCCAAAAGGGCTTCTAAGCTCCCGTGACACAGACGTATAATGATGTGTCCCGGCCATTTATACATGCATCTCAACAGGTAGTTCCTCTAATGCCGGACGGTAGAACTTCGCGCATTGTAAGCCCAGCACAGCCAGGATGGAATCACTCGTAGGCGACTTGACAGGTCTCAACAACGGTAGCTTATTGGCAACGGGTGCTGTCTTGCTAGTCTTGGTCTGCCTGATTACCATCCCCCCGGGCCTTGGTGGGAGCGCTACCTCGAACGCGGCGGGCATTTGGGAGTTGCGACAACGGCCTAATGGCGGTCCCAAGTCAGCGAGATGGCTCCTCTAATACCCAGGCTCCAACATACCACTCACAGCTTATCGCTATCAGACACCTTAATACCGTTCGTTTCGAGTTTCTCCACAAGGTCCTTCCTCTCCTCGAGTGCATCGCGCATGTACTCGACCGTCCGCTGGAGCACGATGCCTTCCGACCGCCCCTGGCCGTCCAATCCCGGTACAAGCTCCGTGAGTCTGTCAAAGCCAGACCGAATTGCCTGCCGCCGCTTCTGCTCTGCGTCCCGCTGATGTTACTAAATAGAACCGGCTTAGCTCGTCTATGGCATTTGCTTACCCGAGGCAATATGATTCGCCTTCTTTTCTTCTTCAGTGAGCCTTTGCTTGTCATCTCCGGCGGCCATAGGGTCATCCGGTCTGGAATCCGGATCGGAAGAGCCATCTCTCTTGGTGGTTGACATTTTCAACGGGGAGCTAAAACAACCGGATCTTTATATCGGCTTCAGCAAAACAAGCTTCGCCGAAGAGTTGAGTTCCGTGCGTGTAATTCTGCAGTAATCTTGCACAAACTTTTGGAGCCGAGGACGTGGTGAGTGTTTGGTCCCGGCCCAGCCAAAGTGTCCATCAAGAGGTTAGGTTAGTCGTTACCCCACACAGCATGTGATTTAAGTTAAGTTGAGCCGACAAAAATCACCCCTACATGACACACCAAAGATACGAGTATACTACATGTATAACCACTATTTTCGCTTTATTTTGGGTACTTTCTATTATACAATTACAAGCCAGAGCAACCGCTTTTGTCTTCCGTAGAGAAAATGAGAGTTTAGGGTACTGCTGGTCACAGACTCTCAAGAGTAGGGAATGAAGTCTAACAAGGCCATCAAGAACCTCCATATCCCATAGTCATCGCCTCCGAATGCAGGTATTTCCTCCGTCCCTCCCCTCCCAACCAATCGGCAATGCATAGGGTAGAGAGCAGTCCGCGGTGTTCGGTGAGCGGGGTGGTAAACGTTTGTCTACTGCCAGACACGCAACCCCCACGGCAGACGACCATGTGTTTACATCACCCTTCCGAAGCCCCGGCCGCATATTAAAAAAAGAACGAGAAATGGATGCCGAGGAACACCAGGATGAACGCGACGCATACGAGGCACGCCAAAAAGAAGACGTGCCAGACGACAAGTGCCCAGAAAAATTGCTCCAGTGCTCTAGCCGCTGGTGAGAGCATGTCGAAGGCGCCAGCTCAGGAGTCATTTCGCCGTCGACAAGGCCTTCTCCAGTCGCCCATGTTCACAGAGAGTAAGACTGGACCCGCGCCATAGAATCAACAACAGACCGGAGGCGAGCCCCAATCAGCATACACGTGTGCATAAAGGCAGGGCCGAAACCCGCCCCGGCGTGGGAGAGGCAGTTACAATGGCTTCGCGTGGACATCCGGAGGCAAGATGCAATCCGCTTGTCGACACTTCCTCGCCAAATGAATGCCGCTCTAGCTCCATGCTCCCAAAAGTAGCCGTGAACAATGCGAAGATGGATGCCTAGATGCTGTTTTTTTTGTAAATCGCTGCATCCCAAAACCAGATGTCGAAGAATTAAAACACAACTTCCTGATGTGGAAAATGTATCAAGCGCCCAGTATGTCGCGATATGCGGAACATCTGCCCACCAGCCAAGAGGCTCCATCCGGAAAATAGAGAGGCAGGACCGCAACGAATCCACGCCTTGTTGTCGTTTAGGCGGTGGCTATATTGAGACCACCTACGTAGTGGCTCAAAACAAAAAAAGACGCTCCGTCACGAGTGGCGCCGACTACCATCATCCGAGGTCTTGCCACGGTTGTTGCGAGGCCTCCACGCCATTCAAATCGTCGCATCGGGCCGTGAGCCGATTGTGCGGTCGAACTCAAGTGCTTCCTGGAAGTGGAGTTGGAAGATACCCGGGATCGCTCGACCTTGTGGCCAGGGCTTTTGTCCATCGGTGTCCAAAAGCAGCTTTCTGTAGAACTCGAGCAAGTGCTTGAGACCATATCGGGCTGGGACATCCCGTCGGATGTCGTCGAGCGCCAACTCTCTGAACTCAGTGTAGACACTGCTGTTGAAGTCTTTGAGCAACATTTGCGACCAGAATTGATATAGGTTCCGCATCGGTACGGGTGTTTCGCCAGGCGACGCGCCACCACGCTTCTCGAGTGCCACACGTCTGATCTCGTTATAAGGCTGCCGGACTAGCTGTTTCAACTGAGGAGAGGCTTCAGCATCGCCATCGCTGACGATTACATCATTGGGGCTATGATTCAAGTTAGAATAGGAATCCTGATGTCGAGGAAAAGGGGGAACATACCTGGGGGAATCGGTGCTGTCGCATGCGCCATTGGCACCGTTCTTCACAGTATCATTGGCAAGATAGACCTTTCCATCAGCAACATCGCAAGGGCTCGATGAGTCATTGTTGTCAAAGCCCAAAACCACCATCATTTTCTCCACCTGGGCATCAGTGAAGTTCGTCATGCTCTCCAAAGTGAGAGGGGACATCGGAGGCGAGTACTCCGGCACAACGGCAGAAAGCTGTGACTCAGGGCCGTAATGATGCCCGTTGAGATCGCCAGTCCCATTCATGGCGTGCTCATAAGGAGCCCCATTCGCGTAAACAGGCTGAAACATACGGTCGTCAGGGAATCCCGAGTAAAGTCCCGCAGAGGATGGAGCAGGGTATCCAGGATGGATGACTGGGCCTCCGTAGGAATGTTGCGGAAGCTGATACCAAGGTGTGAAGACCGCGGGCCCTTCGTTCTGCGCATCCTCGCTTCTTTCCTCGTACGGCAAAACGAAGCTGTGCCACAAGTCGTGCATTCGTAACCTCTCAATGTTATCGTCTCCAAATCCGTAGTCAATCGTGTCCGAGTGGGTACATGCGACGCGGATAAGATCGTGATCCTTCACAAGTTCCATCATCCTCTTGAAACCGGCAATGGTACTGAACTTCACGAATCCCTGAGAATCCATCTGCTGTCGGAGGTAATGGTCTTTGCAAAGATTTTCCACGGAGAGGTAGTACTCGACCTGTGCCTTGACCACGGGAACAAGGGGGTCGATCGGGGGGGGTGGGTACATGAACGCCCCGTACTGAGGAACGGGGAAGTCGGTGGCCTGCGCAGGCTTGATGGCGAACGACGGTCCGTTCGCAACGTTCCGTCCTGCAGTCTGACCAAGACCAGGCCACTTGTTGCCTCTTCCTCGGTGCGGTTGGGCAAACGACATTGAAAATTGTCCCCCATAGGGAGGGGGGCTTGGGGCAGCTGAATTGTGACGCGACGGATAAGTACCATACTGTTGGCCATTCACAGCGAAAGAAGAAGATTGGATGTGCGATCCAGCTCCGTTGTTGTGCCCCCCACGTGCGCGGTATCCATTGCCGCGACCTCGATCTGAGCGTCCTTCTCGGACAGGGTACTGCTGATGATTGCCATTGGCTCGATCCTGGGTATTGCGAGACACAGCATTGCTGGGCTCGAAGTTTGCCGATCCGCCCAGTTCAGTTCTAATGTCCCGCATGGAACTGGCTCTCTTGTTGGAAGCCTGTTGGATAAGTGTTAGCGCTCATTGTTCGTAACAAGGATAAAGTGGCATGTGCCGACTAGACTTACAGCTGATGTATCTGGTGCTGACTCCCGGGCTTGCTCCGCAGCGGATGAGTTTGTTGGCTTTCTTTGGTCCTTGGATACTGCGTCTTTGGCTACATGTGGGACAGCAGGTTGTGATTGAGACGTCGTGCGTGACTGAATACTGCCTTCGCGCGGCCGGGTCGCAGCCGCCTTGGGGCCAGCCGATCCGCTCGCAGCTGTCGGTCTGTCGGTCCCGGGCCCGGAGGAAGACGAGCTGGGGGCCGCCCCATGACCACCCCGCGCCGAACCAGATTCCCGGCCGCCTCGGGCACCACCGCGAGTCTTTGTGCCACCACGAGTCGGCAGCGGCGTGTTGAAGACAACCGTTGGAACGATGTCGAGATTAACCCAGTTCTTCCTCTTGTTGGTTCCAGATTCCTCTTGGCCGTCCTTTTCAGCAGCATCAGTCTTCTCCTGAACTTTACGGACGCCCTCCTCTGTGGTTGTCGCGGCTGACTTTGGGTCGGGCCAGAACAAGGCGTCGGCGACAGAAGGTAGAGCCGGAATCGACTTGTCGTCTTTATCATGGGCTCGACTCCCGCGAGGGGCGCTTCGGCGGGGACCGTGGTCGGCCCCCTGTGATAGCTCAAATGACTTCTTGTGCGAATTGTCCTTGGTCCCGTTCACATGCTCGCCGTTGGCGGCTCCTGCTTCCTGTGCCTGGCGTTTCTTTGCCTCCTGACCCGCAGACACCGGGTTCGAAAGACCATTTGCAGGCGCGACAGGCGCATGCTTTGCCTTCGCCGCACTTTGAGCCTCTAGCCGTTTCGTCCAGTAGTTGACTACTGGGAGTGGCGCCTCTGACAGAACAGGTTTGGGGATATCCTCTTTCTCGTCCTCCTGGTTCTGCTCGCTCTGCGCATCCTTGTCATTGGCACGACCTTTCCTGCCCTTGCGGCCCTTCTTGCCGCCATCAGGACCCTGGGAGGTCCGGCTGGTGGATCGAGACCCCTTCTCCTCAACGAGGTGCTGGAATTCAACCATTGTGATATCACTCTCCTGGCCCGTCTTCACGCTCTGTCCAGTAACCGACGCAGTGGAAGAGCCCGATCCTCCAAAGGATGCGACCTCTAAGTCCTGTTTTGCCGAGGGCTCTTCACTCTCTGCCTTGCGCGTCTTATCGGAGTCACGCGCATCTGCCTCATTTGACGCGACGGAGGGCGCGGTTACCGATGTGCTGGCAGTCGGAACGTCGTCCTTGACTGAAGGGGGGGCAGAGCTCGAAGTTAACTGCGGGCTGGGCTGGGGAATAGTATGGCCTTTCGCGGCTTGCGCGTAGGAAAATGTGGTGCTTGACATTTTTAACGGTGGCGGTGTGGGACGTGCTTGTGATATGGGCAGATCCGGTGCTTGATGAAGAATATCGGCTCCTCTCTCTGTCGAGCGGAATCGCTTTGCCTGTCCCAGTTGGACGGTGTCCGGAGAGGCCAAACCCACCTCCCCGCACGATCGCAGCGCTGTTGCCGCTGGTGGTCTTGCGGGCTCGTGAGCAGAGTTCGGTCGGGATTGGTCAGGCTCTGGCTAGGTGAGATGCTCGGCAGGTCTGGACCGGGAGGACTGTTCGGTCGGGAGTTCCAAGGGCTGGAACAGCGGAGGGTAAAAGAGAGTAAAAAAGTACCGTCCGTTGGAGGCAGAATCGGCTTTTGCGAAGTCGCACTTCGCTGGGCGTGCGGACGCTGAAATTGACCTAAGAACTTCGACGACGAATGCAGGTGACGGCAACCTCCAGCCCTGGCGGTGTTGAGGGCTCCAAGGGAGGAGATGATGCCGTTTGTCGAAGGGGGTATAGACGTCGGGGTGTTGGGAAAGAACGAGACCGGACGCGGCACAGGCAAATGCCAGCAAGATGCTGTACACTGGCAACGGGCGGCCGAATAGCTCGGCAATAACCTCAGGTACCTTACTCAAGAAGCCGAAGAGGAAACCTGAGCGAACAGCCTCTGCAAGTGTCTCTCGAATGCACCGGGGTAGACGTGCAGGTTCGGAGTCCGAAGGAGGTGTAAGGAAAGGAAGGGGAAAAATGTGGTGGAGGGGAACAAGAAAGTGCTTCACCAAAACGAGAGGTGAAGGAGATTTGTGTGTGGGAATAAATTTTTCTCGGTTCTCACTCTGCCGCAGCGGTGGAGATAGGCCAGTGACGGATCCGTAGGTACCTAAACAATTATGATTTCTGTGCTAACGGAGCCCATCTGCGCAGGTGGGCGTGCTACCCCCAGGCGAGGCGGGGTGGGGTTTGCGCGAATATAAATCGGCCGTTAGGGTGGTCACGTCCTGGGCCAGGCGATTCAACAGCCCAGGGCATTAAATGTCAATCCCTGAAGTCACAAAACTGTCAAGATGACCTGGTAAATCGGCTTCCTGTCACTGTGCCACGGTGAGGGCCTCTTTTCACTATACCAACAACGTGTTTGGTGCCGCTTTTGCCATCCTAACCAAGCAAACCCACAGCAGCCACCAAATCGCTCTTCAGATCTGTCATCAGGTCGCCAGTGTGCGTTGTGGGCTGAGGTGAGGTGAAAGGCGAGGAGGTGGTGAGCTGCACGGATTCGGATCAGTGCAGCGTGGCAACATGACCAGTCCGGCTTTCATATTATACGGTTCATCCATGTTGTTGTTTATTTCTGCCTCGTTGAGCCTTCCTCTTCCTCTTCTGTACCTACTGCCGTGGATGCTACCTACCAAGGAGGTGTGCAGGAGTCGTCCTCTAGAATGAGAGGACCCTAGTTAATTTCCATTTGATAGCAGCACTCGGATCCGGAAAATCTCTGTGATGGCAGGGAGGGGAACCCGGTCACTTGGAGTGTCCAGGTTTATTACTCGGTTGCAGTGCTATAGGACACATAGTGCCGTCCATACACGGAGTCCTTCAGTTTCGTTCTTTTGGGCTTCGTGGATTTTGCGTCGTGCCCAGGGCAGCCAAGACCTGCCCACATCAGTCCAACTGCTGCTTAACAAGAGCATTCGGGTTGTACCCGACGAGAGCAAGGTATTCTCAACGGAGCGGGACCTGACCTGACCTGACGTGTGCACCACACATGGTTAATGACCTGGCCAACCGGCTGGGTGCGGGGCTCCATGACAAGAGCCCTTCAGAAATGGGCAGAGTCTGGAGACAAGTGGATGGCCGAGCCCATCGGCCCAAGTCAGCTAGCTGGCGAAATTGTGGCAGCACAACAAGCCCGACACAGTGTATTGGCGTTCTAGCGAGATCTAAGTCTAATGCACAGAAGTCGGCCTCCATAACCTGTGCAATCTGCCGAGCAGACGGCGGGATGGAGGGCGGTGACGGGAGGTGGGGTCAAAATTCAGCATTTATGATTCCATCGTTGTGCAACATGCGGGCTACTGCCGCACCCTCTCTAGCGGGATGCGTTGATGCTAGGCATTAAAAGCTGTTTGTCAGCGAGAACGGAGCTAGCTGCCGGCTTCGTGGATGGAAGCACTATGCATCATTGTCTTGACTGTGTAATGGCCATGTGGTGGTAGGGAATACAGTTTTATAGCCGCATGTCCGTGTAAGCATCCTCAAACACAGTCTCGGCCAGCTGGAATAGCGGGCAATTCCCTTTACTTCTAGAAGCTGCCTGCGTGCTTCCCAACGACTTTTCGCGACATCGATTCAGCATACGATCACCGTCCCCACCCCCCTTCTTCCCAAGAACGTAAAGAAACATGGCTCGTGTCTCTTTAACGCAAATTGCTGAACTTAGAGAAGAGGCCTACCGTGATATAATGTATACACATTCTCGGTAACTCTGGAAGGGGGATTCAACGAGGCACGCCGCCTGTGCCTAGCAGGGTGTTCATGCTGAGTTCACAAAATGCCCTTGGTCCTAAAGTCGCTCGTTGGGGGTGTTGCTTGCAGAACTAGAGATCCAAGTTCCCTAAGCTGGACCAAGTGTGTGACTTGCGTGAAGAACAGTCCCGTGGTCTTCCAACTAAAGGCTGGTGGCAGTTTGGGCGCGGCAATGCTGGCGTGCTTGTGGGTCCTACCTTCCCAACCAATGTCGCCAAAGATACAGCGTCAGTAGTGGCGATAATATTCTCGTCCTGGAACACCACCCCAGCATGTTGAACTGCTTGAGCGAAACGGCACGGGCTAAGTACATGGCTGCCGGGTCAAATCCGAGCGCAAACCGTCTCAACAACGATTGCTGGGTCTCAGCGTATGCAATTGAAAAGGGAGGCGTGGTGACGAAAAAAGAACATATTCTATTATCATTGATGCAGAAGCCTTCCCCAACTCATGCCACTCCTCTCCGGGGTCCAAGAGACCACCAGTGATGCGAGCTAGCAAACAAGAGTGTTGGGAATGAGAAAATCGAAGTGTCGATAAAGAAGGGTGCTAAGTTTGGTATTTAGTGTATGGCACAGTTTGATCGCCTCAGCCCGACATCCAGGCCGCAGCTCTGCGGGCGCCAAACGTAGTCGCAAGTCGTAAACCGCTGGATCCCATCGGGAAATAGCTCACTAAATACCATATCAGGCAAGCCAGCTGAACTAGGGCCGAGAGGAGGGTGAGGATTGTACTGTGCAGCTTCGAGGGGGTCAGAACAAATATTTTGGAATGTACTCTTGGTTGACTTACCCCTATGGAAAAGTATATCGTCAAACCCAATGAGCCGAAGTAGGCGGCCGTGAACGGAAGCCTTGGTGTCGAGGCCAAATGCAGCACATATGTCCAAGGGCCCATAACTGCAGCGAATGATGAGAGAAACAAGATCGAGCCAAGCGTCCACCTTAATGCGATGTCGTTAGTAAATTTTCTGCTCTTTGTTTGCAGTGTATCTATTCCTATAGAGGCGATGATAGGCAACCGAGTTTTCCATAGGGCTTCATTCTCAACGAGTGACGTAGGAAAGGGGTTGATCCTCTGCCAGTCATTCATCATGCGAGATCTCAACCCATGGACTGTGGGCACCTGTAGAAGCCAGCACACCGAATGTAAAAGGAAGGAGCAATATAGGGTTTGAATCATAATCACCCGAAAGAGGATCTGAAGGGCGACAAAAGGGGGTCTTTCTAGGGTTGGGGCGGGGGCGAGGGTGCCTTGAACGAGACGTGGGATACAACTTACAAAACAACAAGCTTACGAGGCTTTAACGACAGAACAGGGAAGAGGGCAAAGCAAATGACGAAGCAAGCAAGAGCCCCGATATTGCAGGCAGCGAAGACGAGCATGCGGTCCCACCGACTCACTATTCAATGGTGATTAGTCCTCAATGCGACAACAGGTCATTTGGCAAGAACACTGAAGTTGTTATGGGGAGAAAGAAATGAGACATGGAACCAAGGAATCGACGCTCATGTGCAGGTGGCTAAGACATGCACAAGGCAAAGGCGACAGGCACATGGCCAACCGCAAAGGCATGCTGCAAGGGGCACCGACGAGCGGGAAAGGGGAGGAGACCGAATCCAAAGAGAAGACATGAACAATGACACCAGGCGCGGAAGAAAGTGACTCACAGACAAACCAGCCCTCTTCCTCTTCACGGCGGCTCGGCGCTGGCAGGGGCGCGCCTGCGCCTTCGGTGGTTGGAAGTTGGACATAGCCGCGGTCGCTGAAGGGGTTGAGAGAACTCAACGACGTGAGGAGGCCACTCTGCTGCGAGGTATTTACAGGAACATCTGCATCACGTCGAGACCACCCAAGCGAGTTGATGGAGTTTCGGAAGGACGTCGAAGCCATGACGTCCTTCTGCTTTTGGGTTCGTGGGTTGCAGACCCGATCGAGCGTGGGGAGGCCAAGAGGCTGAAGATGCCCGTCGTTACACCCGGAGTGTGCCTTGCAGTTCGGAGCTAGATGTCCAGTCTAAGCTGACGGCTATGAGTAAACAGGACGGGAGTGCCGGGCTCGTGATTGCGCTGGATGGAAAAGGGGGTGTAAGGTCTGGTCGAGGATGGAAATGTGATTGGCGAGATGCGAGCGAGGGCCGCAAAGGAGGATGGCAGGCTCTAACCCCGGAACGCAAAACATCAGTTGGAGCCCTAGTCATGCGACAAATACAACATACCGCTGACTTGGTTTTCGGCGAGGAGGTCCTGGCAGCGATGCTCAGATGATTTCTTGGGGTCGTGTTCGGGGTGTGGTCTCGTTCCTGTCCAACTTGCGCGATGGCGACGCGTCTGATCCAAGTTCCCGTTCAGGATTGGCGTGCAGAAAAAACGTGCCCCCTCCCCGGGCAGGATGCAGGTGGCGTATGAGCGGTAGGTTGGGATAGCTGAAGGAGCGCTACTGTTCAAAGTTGTGGTCGTCTTAAGAAGATCCTCAGTCTGCCGGCGGCGATATGGTGGTACGCCATCAATCGCGCAGCTTGGCGGACGGAGAGCACAATGGGCGAAGACGCCAAGTTGATCCAGACCATCTGATTCGCCATACGAAGCTAACTGCCCCACATACTGGTCACGGACCACAATAGACAGGGTTGCTGTACACCCTCCCAAGCCTCTTGCTCCACACCTGCTCACGTTGTTGTGTGTAGTGTACTCACCACTCTTCCACCCGTCAAAGCTCCCTCGTCAGGAAGTGGTGGCTCAGCAAACCATGGCATTCTTGAGCACACGCAATGCCCCCGTCACTTTCGCATCTGCCCACCTTGGGCCTGGAGCTCGGCTTGACAGGCCCCTCGGCGGCGCACAGCCGCTGGCCTGCTCAACCCAGCTGAGCCAGGCAGGATGTTAGGTAACCATCGAGGTGGCCACCTAGGTGTCGCCTGCTGCTCTGGAGGCGATTTTGGCCTGGGAACAAGTGAGGTGGTCTGCATTTCGTAGTCTTCTAGAGAACATAATTGTCGTATCCGTACCTCCGAGGCCTGCGGTCATCCTTCATCGTGTCCGCGCGGCTGCTGCATCGTTTGGGCTTCTTCGTTTGCTACATATCGTCGACTGACAAGGTATACGGACGAGTTGGATATCGGCCGGGTATTGCACAAGAGTGTGTCCGGCCAGGCTTTGGCGGGATGTGTATCTTCGCTTTAGTGTGCCTGACTGTCTCACTCTGCCAAGTCGGGTGCCCTCCTCTGCCCTCCTTCTTCACCCACCTCACCTTTCCAAAAATGCCCGTTTTCTCGATGGCGCTCGGTGAAGCTGGGTGGTGCCTTCCGGTGGGCAGGGAAAAGCGACCGCGTCTCAGCCCACCTTTGGCCATACCCTTCTTCCCTGCTACCAACACACCAACTGCCCATTTGAGTCAGAAGACGTGGGCTGGAGAGAATATAGCTGTGTGCGCATGAAGTGGAGGGCCTCAAAGTCTCGGAGTCCCTCACAGCACCCGACATCCAGGCTGGCCGACAGTTCCGGCTGGTATATAAACCCCACGTCCCTTGTCAGCCACTCTGTTTCGGGGTGTCTACGATAGTTTAACTCTGGTGCCAATCTGATTTTTCGGTCGTTGTGCGCGTTAGCCGCTTTCCCCCCTCACCTAACCTCGTTTCGCTCACCGTCGACGCTGCGTTCTCCGCCATTCCCGACATCGCACGAAGCTCAACAAGCAAGTCATCGCGTGGAACAGGCAAGCTTTGGCCAATCACACAGACCAGGTGTCTCCGACCAGTCGCACAAGCACGCCGCATCAACGTCCGGAACACGGGGATCGCGCGACACGACTTTCCAGCCA